>Ga0114951_10002753_pt1 | contig 19333 bp, 8 predicted proteins | sample AM7aDNAmetaG_FD_88677 | JGI IMG/M metagenome (GOLD analysis project Ga0114951, IMG submission 88677) | Freshwater microbial communities from Finland to study Microbial Dark Matter (Phase II) - AM7a DNA metaG | ecosystem: Environmental > Aquatic > Freshwater > Lake | place: Finland: Lake Alinen...
AGTGCCATCGGCGCCGAAGCAGAACTCGCCGTTGCCCAGGGGCAGACGCCCGGCAGCCGTATTCCAGGTGATGTTATGCCGAGTGACCAGCGCGTGGCGATCAATGGTGGCTTGGCCTGCGGGCGCCGGCGCATCAGTGGCTCGAAGCGCGGCGGGCGGAGCCAGCAGCAGGGCGGTGATAGTGATGAGGATTCGCTTCATGAATGTGAATATGCTCAGTCTTCTCATTCGGCAGCAAGTTCGTTCAACGCCGCTAAGCCCCAGAGTGAAACGTGAAACGTGAAACGTGAAACGTGAAGGGAATCCAAAATCGTAGCCGGCAACCCGCATCACGTTTCACGTTTCACGTTTCACTGGCGACGATGCGCACCCAATCGTGGTGCGGCGCATAGGCCTCGCGTTTCTCGACGTATTCCCAAACCGTCTTGCCGTCCCAATCCACCTCTTTGAAACCCTGGAAGCCGCTGGGATCGTCCTTTGAGGCGTCCACGATGTTGCCGTTGTCGAGCAGGTGTGGATTCGTCCCGACCGGCCACGTGTGGACGACGCGGCCATCCAGGTCGAGCAGGAACGTCCGGTTGCCGACCCCGAAAAGCGTGTAGCCATTGAGGGCCTTGTCCTGGTTGCAGAAAAGCAGCTCCGTCGGTCCTTGGAGCCGTTCGTAGGCGAGCGCCGTAGTGGCGACTAACGAGCAGAGGATCAACGTTCGTTTCATGGGCTATTACTTGGCAGTTATTGATGAGACCGCAGGATAGACTGCACCGAGCAACCCCTCACCCCAGCCCTCTCCCCTTCTGAAGGGGCGAGGGAGAGACCTCGGCAGCTCTGGTCGTAGCGCATCCTGCGAACTCCTTTGGATTGCGTCCTCGAGGTTATGTGCGACGGATTGGTCACGGCACTTTGACGCCTGGCACCGTCATGCGGACGAGGTAGAGGCTGGGGCGGGCGGTGATGAAGAGCGTTTTCCAGTCGGCGTCACCGAAGGCGCAGTTGGTCGGCTGGTCGGCCGTGGCGAATGTGCCTAGATATTTGCCGGTGCGGTCGAAGACCATCACGCCACCTCTGCAAGCGCAATAGACGCTCCCTTCCGCATCCACCTTCATGCCATCGGCGCCGGGCGCTTGGGCGAAAACGCGGCTGCTTATCAGCCTGCCGCCGGCGGAGACATCGAAAGCGCGGATGTGGCCGCGTTCCGTGTCGTTGATGAAGAGCACCTTCTCATCGGGGGCGAACGCCAGCCCGTTGGGTTTGAGAAACTCCCGGGCAACAACGGTTAGCGTCTTGCCGTCGGACGCAATGCGATAGACGCCCTGAAAATCCAGTTCCCGGTCTTCGCGCTTCACGCCGAAAGGCGGATCGGTGAAATAGATGGCACCGTCGCTCTTCACGACGACATCGTTCGGGCTGTTGAGGCGTTGGCCTTGGTATCGGTCGGCGAGTGTGGTGACGGTGCCGTCGGCTTCGGTGCGGGTGACGCGGCGCGAGCCGTGTTCGCACGCGATCAAGCGGCCTTGGTTGTCGAGCGTCAGGCCGTTGGAGTTATGGCTGGGCGTGCGGAAGGTTTCACCCTTGCCATCTTTGAAGCGGACGATGCGGTCGGCAGGAATGTCGCTGAAGAGCAGTTCCCCCTTCGCGGCGACCCAGAGCGGGCCTTCGGTGAACCGGAAGTCACCGGCGAGCTTCTCGACCGGGACCGTGAAATCGATCGCCAACGCGGCGCTCGCCGCCAGGGCGCAAACACAGCCTATTACCACCTTCATGGTTGTCATTCTTTGTTTCCGATTAGGTCTCTTTGAGCTGTTCGGGCCGTGCCAGGGATTGTGCCAGGGAACGCGGCTGCCGCCAATCGCGGCGGTTATTTCATCCTTCAGCCTTTAGCCTTTAGCCTTTAGCCTTTGCCTTGACCGCCTCGACCTCAGCCTTGGCCGCCAGGGCCGCGGTCAGGGCGCTGCTGCTCGGTCATGCCATCGAGACCAGTCTTGCCCTTCTGGGACGCGGGCAGTTCGATAACGCCTGCCGGGGTTAAATCACGCCCGGCCAAGCCTGGGTAATCCGCCGCATAGCGATGAACCTTGAAGACCGCGTTCCACAAATGGCCGCGCATGTCTTTGCCGGGGAGTTCGCCCTGGGCAAGGATGCCGCCGCGCACCATCGGGTTCACGTATTGCCACACCATTTCACCCGTCGGGGTGACCTCGAACAGGTGGCCGACGACACCGGCACAGATCAGCGTGTTGCCATTGGGCAGGCGATGCGCGCCGGAGATTTCGGAGGAGAAGAAGTCGGTGCGGTTCTTCGCCTCGTAATGCCACACGGGCTTTTCCGGCCCGTAGGCTTTGCCGGACGTCGTGCTTGTAGGCCGCGTGCCCTCACGCGGCGCACTCGCTTCAAGGAGGTAGTGCCCGTCGGAATCCACCGGTGGGACGATCTCCTCGATGCTGGAATAACCACGATCGTAGCCATTATTGAAGATGGTGAGGCGACCTGCGCCGGGAGAACCTTCCGGAATCCATTGCGCGTCATGTTGCTGGACGAGCTGTTTGTCCCGCGTTGTACCGCGCTGATACGCAGCGGGGTTGCCCCAGCGGTAAATAAGGTCGCCGCCCTTGCCATGCTTGCCGCCGGTGTGGCCGGCAGCTTCCTTAGTCGTGGTGCTGTGGTCGAGAAACCAGATCTCGTTGCAGCCGCGGGCACTGAGCACGATCTGGTCGAGCGCGGGGTTGTAATCGAGGGAATTCATGTGGTTCCAGAACGCGGGCGTGGCGCGGCCATTGCACGCGACGTCAATCAGTTCGGGATGCGCGGCGACGTCGCCGTAGTTGGGCTTTGTGCGGTCGGAGTTCTGAATGAGATGATCCCAGACGTGCCATTCCCAAACGATGCGGCCGCCTTTTGGCAGGATCGGTTCGATCTCCACCACGGCATCGGGCACGAGAAACTCATCGTGCAGCAGACGGGCATCAAAACCCGCGGCAATGGTCTCCTCGCGAGATTTACGCTCCACCATCAGCGCGAGAATGTGACCATTCGGCAGCGGCTTGATGTCGTGATGCAATTGGTAGTCGCGAGTGGCGTGATTAAACTCCCAGACCAGGTTGCCGTCCCAGTCATACTCCTCGAGGCGGCCGCCTTCGCCACCCCCGGTGCCACCCTGCACTCGAAGCATGCCGGCGCGCAGGAGGTGGCCGTTCGGCAGCAGGTAGGCGGATTGCCCCGGCTCGTAAGCGCTCTTCCACTGATGCACGATGCGCCCGTCGTTGTCTATGAGGTAGGTGACCGTGTTGTGCTTCGGGGCGAAGAGCGTGTAACCGTTGCAGGCCTTGGGAGTGTTGAGGAACAGGCCAACGGTCTGGCCGGGGTTCGGCGAAGTCGGCGTCTTGTTTTCCGCCATTTCACGCCGACCACCGCCACCACCGCCCCCCTCACGGCCACGGCCCTGGCCTCGGTCCTGCCCCTCCGATCGGCGTGGTCGGTCGTTGGGTTCCTGTTGCGCCATGGCGATTCTGGTAAAATGTATCAGAGTGCCCGTCAACAGTAATACGAACAGGACTTTCCTGAGCAGGTAATGCGTTGGTGATCGTTGGTCTTTCATATCGAGATTCCTTATTTCGTTGGTTGCGCCTCGAACTGAGTCGGACGCTCTGCGGCGGCTGCACCACCTCTGCTGTCCTGGCGCGGCCCGCCATCCGGCCGGCTGCCCGGTCGGGGACGACGCCCGCCACTGCCAGGGCCGCCACCTGGGCCGCCCTCGCGACCGGGAATGCGTTGAACGGGTGTCGGTTTAATAACCGGCCGGCTTTCGGCATTGACCGGCAGGATCACGCGGAAACCGACATGGAACCACGGGCCGTCAGGATCGGTCAGGCGCGTAATCGGATCGGGCCCCCGGAAGTAGGACGGGTCCCGGTTCGACACACGGCTGTGGCCGAACTCCCCATTGAACCAACTGCCCCCCCTCATGCAGCGGTAAGGTTTGCCGTCGGGCATGGGGCTGCCGGTCGCTGGGCCGGGCGCATTGGTGGCGGGGCTGTAGGCATAGTAATTGCGTTCATACCACTCGGTACACCACTGCCAGACGTTGCCGGCGGTATCATAGAGGCCATAGCCATTCGCGCCGTTCGAGGTCTGGAAACTCTCCTGCGCGCCCGGCCAGCCGAAGTCCGCTTTGCGCTGCAATTCCCCGTTGAAGAACCCGATTGGCGTGGTCCACGGCAACGGACCGCTGCGGAACGGGTTGCGCGATTCGGGCACGTTGGCTTTCGTCGAATCCGCATCGTTGCCCCAGGGGTAATTGTAATAGGGGTTCTGCTGGCCGCCCCGCGCGGCGTATTCCCACTCCGGCTCGGTCGGCAGGCGGAACCCGCTCTGGTTGAAATCGCAATCCCAGGTCGCAGGGTTGTAGCAGGGGGGCAACTGTTTCTGTGCGCTCAACCAATTGCAGTAAACGGCCGCACCATGCCAGCGCACGCAGACCATCGGGTGGTTCTCCTTCTGGTCGAGCACGGCGAAAACCTTGCTATCCCAACCGATCCGGCTGCACTGCGAAGACGCGCGCGTATCGCAGAGCAAATCATTGCCCCCGACGAGATACACGCCACCCTTGCGCACCTCGATCATCCGCTGCCCCAGCACCGCGTTGAGAAACTCGCAGTATTGCCGCGTCGTCACGTCGTAGATGCCCATGTGGAATGCACCCAGACTGACTGCGTGGAGTGGAGTTTCATCGCTGCCGTGTTTTGGGTCCACGAAGCCGTGATGGTCGCCCATCTCGAATTTGCCCGCCGGAATCAGCGCGAAGCCAGACAGCTTCTCCTGCGCTAAAATGCAGTCCTGGCCGAGCGCCAAAGCGCCGGCTGCGAAAGCTGATCGCAATGCCGAATTCAGTCCCGTTTTCATACTGAGGAGGATGTTTGAGCGGACTGACGTCCGCTGCTACTCCCAAAGCTGCCGTGGCTTCTCCCTCTCCCCTTCCGAAGGGGAGAGGGCTGGGGTGAGGGGTTGCTCGGTGAGTTCATTCTGCGGTCTTCTCCCTCGCCCCTTTCTGCATTCTTCATTCTTCCTTCTGCATTCACCTGCGGGCTGGGGTGAGGGGTTGCTCGGTGTCGTCTTTTTCATATGGCACCCTGTCGTCAGGGCATCAACATGACCCGGTAAAGGCCTTGTGGGAGAGCGAGCCGGGTGGCGTTGGTGTCGGTGAAGGTGGACAACGTACCGATGCTCTGGTTGGTGGCGATGCTGGTCCAGGCGGCGGCGTTGAGGGTCGCCTTGTAGAGCACGGCGTAGTTCCGATAGGGCAAACTCGACCAACTGAATTGCATACCCGATGAAGTGGCTTGGCCGGTCAGCAACCGGAGCGTCTGGTCCACCGGGATCTCAATGGAGCCTTGTGACGTCAAGTCCCGCCCTGTCAGTCCTGCGTAATTCGTGCCATAGCGGGAGACTCTGAACACGGCGTTCATCAACTGGTCGGTGCGCGCCGGATCCACCGGGATGCTGTCGCCCTGGGTCAGAATGGTGCTGGTGACCGGGCAGAGGTAGTGCCAAACGGTTTGGCCGGAGGAGGTGACTTCAAAGAGGTTGCCCTTAATGCCCTCGCAGATGAGGGTGTTGCCATTGGGCAGGCGCTGGCAGCCGGAGATTTCGGAGGAGTAGAAGTTGGTGGGCGGGCTGCTCTGGTAGAGCCAATAATTGGTGCTCGGACCGAATGCAGCATCGGAGGCCAATGTGTAATTGCCGGCGGCGTCCACGGGCGGTGCGATCTCGTTGATGGTCGAGTAGCCGCGGCCGAGTCCGTTGTTGAAGATGAGAATATTGCCGGCACCGGGACAATTGGTCTCGATCCAGTGGGTGTGGTGCTGCTGGTAGAGCACCTGGCCGGCGCTGGTAGCGCGGTCGTACTGCTGCGCATTACCCCAGCGGTAGAGAATATCGCCCCCCTTGTTGTAGCGTCCGCCGTTGGTGCCGGCGGCTTGCGCGGTGGTCGTTTGATGATCAATGACGAAGAGCTCGCTATTGCCCCGGATGCTGAGCATGACCTGGTCAAGCTGTGCATTATGGTCAATGCCGTTCACATGATTCCAGAACTGCGGGATCTTGATGCCGGTGCCGTTGACATCAATCCGTTCGGGATGGTTTGCCACCACGCCGTAGTTATTCCTGGCGGGGTCGTAATTCTGAATCATGTGATCCCAGAGGTGCCACTCCCAGACAACGGTGCCGCCATAAGGCCGCGTGGGGGTCACTTCGACCAGGCAATCGGGCAACATGTAACCCTGCGTGAAGATGCTGGCGTCCAGCAGGTTGGTGTTAAACCCGGCCGCAATGACTTCGGCGAGGGTCTTCTTTTCGGCGACGAGCAGGAGGACGTTGCCGTTGGACAGGACCTTGAAATCGTGGTGGTGAATGTAGGTGGGGCTGAAATAATCAATCGCCCACACGAGGTTGCCGTCCCAATCGTATTCCTCGACGCGTCCGCCTTCGCCACCGCCGGTGGAGGGACCGCCCTGCTTGACCATGCCAGCGCGGAACATGTGGCCATTGGTCATCAGGTAGGCGCTGCGGCCTGGTTCGTAGGTGCTGGTCCACCTGTGAACCACTTCTCCTGCGTTGTTAATGAGGTAGGTGTTGGTGTGGTGCATCGGGGCCATCAAAGTGTAGCCCGGCCAGGCGTTGGTGGTGTTGAGGAAGAGGCCGACGGTCTGGCTGGTGGACGCGCTTTGCACGCTGTAGGAATAGGTGATGCCCGGCGCTCCGCTGGGGGCCAGAGTGGTGGCACCCAGACTGTCTGCCGCCGTCAGATAGAAATACACCGTCGTGCCAGCGGGCAACGCCGGAATCTGCCCGCCATAAGTGCCATCCCCCGCCGCGCCATCCTGATGGGCACCGTCATCCAACAGGGTCACGCTGGTTGCGCCGGCTCCGGCATTGTAGGTAAGCGTGGCCTGCGCGACGCTGACATTGTCGGTGATCTGGGCGGTGATCCAGACCGAGTTGGCGGCGGTCGGTGAGGAGGGCGTCATGGTCGCATTGGCAATAACGGGCGGCGTATTGGAAGCCGTGCCAGCCTGCACCGTGTAGGAAAGGGTGGTGCCGGGTGCGTTGGTCGGATAGGTCGCTGTGAGTCCCCCGCTGTCCGTCGCGCTAAGGTAGTAACTCACGGTCGTGCCCAGGGGAAGCGCGGGGATCGGTGCGCCGTAGATGTGATCGCCCGCAGAGCCATCCTGGTGAGCGCCGTCGTCGAGCATGACGACGTTGGTGGAACTGGCACCGCCACCCGTAACCACCTTCACTGAGATCTGGTCGAGATCCATGCGGCTTTCCGTGCTGCCGCCACGGAACTGAAAGCGCAGCTTCAGACTGCTGACCAATTCGGCGGCCTGAAGGTCATAGTGATAAAGCGTCCAGCCGTGGCTGGTGCTGGTGAGTTCACTCAGGCGCGTCAGGTAGCCGCTGCCGCCATCCAATTGGAAGGTCCAACCGGCATTCCCGTATTGGTTGCTGATGGTCAGCGTCTGCATCCAGAACTCCACAAATCCCGAATTGCCCCGCGCGTCCACGGAACCGGTGGTTGTGATCATGCTGTCCGTGAGGTTCGTGGAGCCGGATTTGAATTCCAGGCCGTTGGTGTTGCCGCTGCCGTAGTTGGCGCCGCCTCGCTGCTCAAGCGAACTCCCAGTCACGGTCCAGGCGTTGAGGCAGTTGCCGCCCGTCCAAGGCTTGCTGCTGTTGGTGGCCATCGTTTCCAGGAACACCGTGTTGGTCTGACTGGCGCCGCCGCCGGCGCCGGTGCTGTAGGTCAGGGTGACATTCGTCACGGCAAGGTCGTCCGTGACGTGCGCCGTGACCCAGGCGGTGTCGTTGGTGGTCGGCGCCGCGGGCACAAGCGCCATGCTGGAAATGACCGGGGGCAGATTGGTCGTGGTCCCGCCGCCGGTCACGCCCTGGACCCGCATCCGAATGGAGTAGAGTGATCCGGCATCAGTGGTGATGAACAAGGTCTTGCGATCGCTGCCGCCGAACTCGAGATTGGTCGGCCGCTCGGGCACCGCGATCTGTTCGACCTGGTTCCCAACGGAGTCGTAAACCAGAACGGCGCTCTCGCACAGGTAGAGATTGCCCTCGGCATCGAGGGTCATGCCATCGCATTTCACTCGGGCGAACAGCGTCTTATTGTTCAAGGTGCCGTTCGTGTTAATGGCATAGCGGAAGACATTGGTGGCGCCCCAATCGGCGAGGTAGAGCGTCTTCCCATCGGGTGTGCCGACCAAGCCATTGGGGCGGACCATGTCAGTGACAACGCGAGTAACCGTAGTCCGGTCTGGCGAGATGTAATAGACATACTCGCCGCCTTGAACAACGGCATGGCCGAAGAAGACAGGATCAGTGAAATAGACGCCACCGGCCGGGTCAATCCACAGGTCGTTGGGCTCGTTGAACCGCAGGCCGGCGTAGTTGCTGGCCAGGACACTAACGGTTCCTGCCGGGCTGATTGAAACGATCCTGCCATTGTCGCCTTCGCAGGCCACCAGATTGCCGCTGGAATTGAAGCAGAGGCCGTTGGCTCCGCCCGAGTTGGTGCGGAAGACCGAGAGCTGATTCGTCACCGACCACTTGTAAATGGTGTCTGCGGGAATATCCGAGAAGAACACATTGCCCGCGGCGTCAGCCGCCGGGCCCTCGGTGAAGTGCAGGCCGGAGGTCAGTTGGGCGATGGTGGCGCCGGAGGAGACCACACTGACATACCCGCGGCGCATCACGCGAAAACCGACATGGAACCACGGGCCGTTCGGATCGCCCGGACCGCGGTAGTAGGAAGGATCACGGTTGGCTACGCGGCCGTGGCCGTATTGGTCCTCGCCGTTGAACCAATTGCCCCCGCGCAGGCCGCGATACGGTTTGCCATCGGGCATGAGCGAGCCGGCCAGCGGACCGGGGGGATTGGTGATAATGTTGTTGAGCACGCAATTGGTGTAGTAATCAGCGGTGTACCAATCGTTTATCCACTCCCAGACGTTGCCGGACATGTCATAGAGCCCGAACCCGTTGGAGTTGTTGCGCGTTTGGTAGGTGTCATTAGTGCCCGGCCAGTTGTAGTTGGTCTTGTATTGCAGAGTGCCATTGTAGAAGCCGACCGGCGTGGTCCAGGGAGAGAGGCCGCTGGTGAAGGGATTGCGGCTGCCCGCCCAATTGGCCAGGGTGCCGTCGGCGTTGGTGTCGCTGCCCCACGGGAACATGCCGTAGGGACTGTAGAGGCCGCCGCGCGCGGCGTATTCCCATTCCGCTTCGGTTGGCAGGCGGTAGCCGCTGTTGGTCAGGCTGCAGTCGCCGGTGGCAAGGTTGTAGCAGGGGGTGAAACCATCGCGGGCACTGGCCCAGTTGCAGTAGCCAATCGCGCCAAACCAACGCACGCCGGTGATGGGATGCAGGTCGCGGTTGTCTCGGATGGTGAAGGCGCTGCCGGTCCACTGGACGCGACTGTTAGTGTCGGAGCCGTAGGTGTCGCAATAAATGTTGGTGCCCCCGACGCCATAGACATAGTCAGACCGCACCTCCACCAGGCCTTGAGTCAGAGCCGAGTTGAGGAATTGAGCATACTCCAGACAAGTCAGCAGGGTTGTTTCCATGTAGAACGAGTCCACATAGACGTCATGGACAGGAACCTCGTCGCTGGGGTGGGCGGGATCCACGAAGCCGAAATGGTCGCCCATCTGGTACTGACCGGCGGTGATCCTGGCGAACTGCGGCGTGAAACTATTGGTGAAGAGTGTTGCGTTGGTCAGGCCGCCGCGCACCGAGCGAACGAAGAGGTTGGTCAGCTTGTCCTCGTAGCTGACGAGCCCGAGCTGGAAATCCACATACCACGCGCGGTTGGTCAGGTTCACCACCGTCGTCGAGGACCAGTGGCGGGACGAGTTCGCACCCACGAAGAAGTTCGTGTCCACGGACGGACTGGTTAGTGTTTCGTCATTGATAGACTGGAGCTCTTTGATGTTCGGCAGCCGCCAATCAGTGTAGCCGGCGAGCGTGAGTGCCTCGGCATACTGCAACGCTCCCTCCCAGCTCATGCCCAGACCAGCCTCGGCTTGCTGCCAGGTCAGACCGGTGTGCAGATCGGTGATCGTGCCATCACCGTTATTGGCCAAATGGTTCGAGCTCTGGCTGGCCTCGGAGGAGGTGACCGGCACAAAACGCGCAGTGGATTCAAGCGCGAAATCGGTGAAGTTTGTTTCCCAATACAGCACCACGCCCGCGGGGTCGAGCCGTATTGACAATTGCGGCAGCAAAGCAGGAACGCCGTCCGAGCCGGCATGGCGTAGCTGGTAAAACTTCGCCGATTGGAGCGGGGCATTCGTATCCAGGTATTCGACATAATCGCCGACGATGGAATACGCTGCGCCAACAGTCGTCCAGGTGGTGGCGGCGGCTGTGCCCCGCACGCAACGAACATGATAGCGATTTGTGCCGCCGGCGCTCAGCGTCTCGTCCTGCCGGTGGGCGCCAATACCACCACCGGCGTTGATCGCCCAGATGCGTGTCGCGTCGTTCGCCTGCGCATCGGCCGTCCACCAATACTGCGCGACGGAGAGAGTAAACACATTGGTGTCCAGCGCCGGGTTGACCCTTCCGTGGTTGAGAATACTGAAAGCCTCGTGGCTGTCAGGCAGCCGCCAGTCGCTCTGGCCGCCAACGCGGTTGGTCTGCGCATAGATCACGGCATTGGACCAGGTCATCTCGCCGCCATCGGCCTTTTGCCAGACTAAGCCAGTGACATTGTCCGTCACGGTGCCGTCGCCGTTGTCGGCAAACGCGGGCGGGTTGATGCTGTAATCGGCATCCTGCCCATAAGTAGCCGTGTAGCGGTTGGTCTGGCCGGTATCCGGCAGATTCAACATGCTCCATGCGTCGGCGGGTGGGGTGCTGGTGCTAAGGACGCTTACGGTGAAACTCTGCGACGCGCTGAGGCTGGGCAGGCCGTTATCAGAAACGATCACCAGGAAGTCGTTGGTGGTGCCCGCGTCGTCTTCCGACGTGGCCCAAACCAGCAGGCCATTGGTCGCGTTGATGGTGGCGTTCGCAGGCGCGACGCCGAGACTATAGGTGAGCAGTTGCGGGGGAGACTGGGCATCCGTGGCGGAGTTGGTGATCAGGAGCAGGTCCCCGGAGTTAACCACACGGCTGGAAATCGCGGCGAGGATCGGGGCAGTATTGGTGAGCGCTTGAACCACGTACGAATAACGGCTGCCGGGCGCGGCGGTCGGATCGCTGGCCGTCAGGCCGAAGTCATCCTGAGCCGAGACGTAATAGCTCACGCTCGTTCCTGCTGGAAGTGCCGGGATTTGTCCTCCGTAAACATTGTCGCCGGCAGCACTGTCCTGATGCGAACCGTCGTCCAGCATGGCGACCGTGTTGGTGACACTCCCGACAATATAGGTCAGCGTGGCCGAGGCGACGCCATGGCTATTCGTGATGCGCGAGGTCACCCACACGCTGATGGCGGCCGTTGGCACCGACGGATTGATTGCCGTGCCGCTGATGGTCGGTGCGGAGATGTAGGACGGTGATTCGCCAGTAATGGTGCTCAGCGGGGTGAGCGTGCGACCTGTCAGGGCAGGATGATTGGTGGCGAAGCGATACGCGCGGAACAGGGCGTTTTGCATCGGCCAGTTGTCCCGCTTGTAAGTGATGATTCCCTCTGCCGTCACTGGGTTGATGTATTCCCAAACCAAGTCACCGGTAGCTGTGACTTCAAAGAGGTGTCCTTCGGTCGAATCGCAGACCAGCGTATTGCCGTTCGGCAAGCGCTGGACGCTGGAGTCGAGGTGGCTGAACATGCCCTGGTTTGCCATCGAGTAATACATCCAGGTAATCTGCCGCGACATGGATTTGGTGCGCTTGTCAGTGTCGTGCCCAGGCGCTGCCCAGTTGTTGTAACCGGCGGTGGGAGGATTCACATAAGACCCTGTGTCGTTGGTGCTCGAATTCAGGTAGCCGTTGATTTCGAAAATGTAGGACTGCGGCGTAGTCTCGAACAAGTCGCCTCCGTTGTTGTACACCAGGAAATGGCCCGCGCCCGGCAGTCCGGCGGGAATCCATTGCGCGTGACTCGAAGCGCCGATCTGTTTGTTCCCCGTGGTGCTAGTCGCCCAGTTTTGCTGGATAGAAGGGGGATTGCCCTGGCTATAGCGCGCCGGGTCGCCAAAGCGGTAGAGGAAGTCGCCATTCGTGCTGGCAGCCAGCGCGATGCTTCCAGACGGATTGCCGGCGAGGAACGTGTTGCTATGACTAATCACATAGAACTCGCCTCCCGCCGAGTTGATCACGATCTGGCCGAGGTTCGTGTTGTAATCAATCGAGTTGCAATGCAGCCAGTCGTTGGTCACGGGCCGGCCCGGCAGATTGAGATTCAGCCGGCCAGGGTAGTTGGAAATGCTCCTGCCCGAGCCGACGTAGTTGGATTTGCTTGCATCAAAGTCCTGGATGCCGTGGTCAAAGAAACACCACTCCCACACCACGTTCCCGGTCATGTCCACCTCCACAATCGCGTCCACCTGGGCGTTGGTATAGGAACTGTTGGCCGGATTGCATCCCGCCGCGATACATTGGTTGGACGTGACCGACCTGGCGGCGATGTAAAGCGTCGTATTCGTGCCGAGCTTGGGGTTGTAGATCCGCAGAAAATCATGGTGTGGCAAGTAGTTGGTGCGTGTTTCCGTGTATTGCCAGACCGTGTTCCCACTCCAGTCCACCTCCTTGAGTCCGGTGAAACCATTGACATCGCCGCCGGCAGCGTCGAGCACGTTGCCGTTCGTGAGCAGGTGCGGATTCGTCCCGACCGGCCACGTGTGAGCGACCCGTCCCTCCATGTCAATCAAATAGGTGTTGCTCTGCACGCCGAAGAACGTGTAGCCGCTGTAAGTGTTGGTCTTGTCCCAATAGAGCACCTCTGTCGGACCTTGCAGCCGCTCGTAGGCGTGCACTGGAATTGAGCTCAGAACCAAACCGAGTGCCGCGATGATGATGTTGGAAAGTGTCTTCATAATTTGCCTGGTATTTATGTGCTTCATGGTGAACGGCCTACGGCGAGTGATACGACGGCGTCCGGCCGGTGATGGTATTTCCGGAGGTCAAGGTGCGCCCGGCTAGAGGCGGATCGTTCGTGCCGATGCGGAAGGCGCGAAAAATGGAATTATACATGGGCCAGTTGTCTCGCTTGAGTTTGAGAATGCCGTCGGAGGTCACCGGGTTGATGTATTCCCACACTGCGTCGCCGGCAGGCGTGACTTCGATGATGTGCCCCTCAGTGTCTGAGCAAATCAGGGTGTTGCCATTGGGCAGCCGCTGCGCGCTGCTGCCGATATGGCTGAACATTCCGTGGCTGGCCTTGGAGGAATAGCTCCAGACAATTTGTCGCGACATCAGTTTCGCATTCTTGCCCGCGGTAGCGGCGGGCGGCGGCCATGTGTTGTAGCCGGCGTCGGGCGGGTTCACATAAGAGCCGGTGTTGTTCGTCAGCGCATTCAGGAATGGGTTAATCTCGAACACATACGAGCCTTGCGTGTGCTCAAACAGGTTCTGCGCGTTGTTGAAGACCAGCAGATGCCCTGCGCCGGAAAACCCGGACGGTATCCAGCTTGCGTGATGCGCGCCGCCAATCTGCTTGTTGCCGGTGGTGGAGATAGTCCAGTTGGTGAGAATGGAGGGCGGGCTCCCCTGATTGTAACGTGCCGCGTCGCCGAACCGATATAGGAAGTCCCCGGCAGAGCTGGCCGCAAGCGCAATGCTGTTGGTTGGATTGCCTGAAATGAAAGTGTTGCCGTGGTCAATGATGTAGAATTCGCCGCGAACCGAGTTGATGACGATCTGGTCGAGCGCCTGGTTGTAGTCAATGGAGTTGCAGTGCAGCCAGTCACGCTGCACCGGCAGACCGGGGATGTTCAAATTGAGACGCCCCGGATAGTCCGCGATGGTTTTTCCGCTGGCGACGTAGTTCGATTTGCTCGCATCGAACTCCTGGATAACATGGTCGAAGAACCACCATTCCCACACGATGTTGCCTGCCATGTCCACCTCCACAATCGCGTCCATCTGCGCGTTGGTGTAGTTCCGTGCGAACGCCGGATTACAACCGGCGGCGATACACTGGTTGGAACTGACGGTCTTGTTCGCGATGTAGAGCGTCGTGTAGGCACTCAACTGGGGATTGAAGATGCGGAGGAAGTCGTGATGGGGCACGTAGTTGGTGCGTGCCTCGGTGTAGGACCAGACGTTCGACCCGTTCCAGTCCACCTCGGTAAGGCCACCAAACCCGCTCGGGTCGTCTTTCGAGGCGTCCAGCACATTGCCATTGGTCAACAGGTGGGGATTGGTGCCGACGGGCCAGGTGTGCGCCACCCTGCCCTCCATATCCACCAGGTAGGTCGCGCCACGAACACCAAACCAGGTGTAGCCGGGGTAGGTGTTGGTCTTGTCCCAATACAGCAGTTCCGTCGGCCCTTGCAGTGCCTCGTAGGCGTGAAGGCGAATGGCACTAAGGCCTACCAGCAACGCAAGCCGGAAAGTGGTTGAGAGCTTCTTGGTCGTCATGATGGGTATCTCCATTACGTGAAAAGTGAAACGTGAAACGTGCCAAGGCAAAGCCTGTCCGCTCTGCTTGGAAGATAGAAGATTAAAGATGTTCATCGCGCTTCGTCTGTAGTCGTTCACTCTTGAGTATTCGATACGCCCTTGGACGCTACTGCTGCCTCTCCCCGGGCATAGACCACCGGCAACTCTGAACTGGCGAGGACTCGGCCTTTCATTGCGGCCAGCAGCACCTCGCGCGTCACTTGGGCGGGGGTAACCGCGGGCTGAAGCGGCGCTGAAAGAGCGTAGAGGGTCAGGACGTAGGTCTTGTCGCCAGGGCCTTTGGAATGAGGCGGAGCATAGCCAATCCGGCCATTGACGCTATTGTTGCCCAGGGTGCCTATCCCTTGAACATTCCTGGGCAGGGCGCTCACATCCGCCGGGATATTATAGAGAGTCCAGTACCACTTGGTTTTCCCCTCGGGGTCTATATGGTGCATGATGAGAGCGTAACACTTCGTCCCCGCCGGCGGCGCGCTCCATTCCAGCGGGGGAGTTGCGGCTGCGCCGTCCCCGGTGAACTCCTGTGGCAGTCGCCCGCCGTTGGTGAAGGCGGAGCTCTGCAGGGTGAAGGCGGTATGGGAAGCAGCGGCGACAGTAGAGGTGGCAGGGGCTAAGGACTGGGGGGACGCAGACTGCGCCGACGCGCCGAACAGCGAGTCCGTGTTCTGGATATCGGGCATAGCGATCGGCTGCGAGTATAGGTATGCGCCCTTACAGGTGTACTTGCTGTCCAGGTTGCGCAGTTTCAGCAGCGCTTTCTTTTGGTCGGCGGCGAGGGTCTTGCCAACCGCCGCGAAGCGCATCGCATACCAGTAGGAAATCTCGCCGTCCAGTTCACCGTAGCGCTTCGCCAGGGCCATAACCTTGTCCTTGTCCACGGCCTCCTCCTTCATGAACCGCCTGAGCTCAACCGAGATGGCACGCCTGACAGTGACGATCTCCTGCAAATCCTTCCGCTGGAGGTCCACGAGGCCGGTCACAAGACCGCGCTGCGATTCATTCAGTGCCGTCAGGAACGCCTCCCCGCTATCGCCGGTGAGGGACGTGCTGATCGAGAAATTCGCATTGCCCATCGCGGGAATGTCCTTCATGTAGAAGGATCCGAAGTAGGTCGCGTGGCGTTCGGGGCAGAAATACACGTCGGCATCCACCGAACCCGCATACCAACTGAACATCTCGCTGGCATACGTCATGACGGCCACATGCGCAGGACGGGAGAGACTCCGTTTATCCACCTGATCCGCCCGTTCCGGCCAGGTGGCCGAGTTATTGAAGATCATCTTGCCCAGATAGGCCTTCTGCTGGTCGTTCAGCGACCGGACGATGCCACCCAGAACCTTGGCGCGTTGATAACTGAGCAATCCGTCAATCTCGAAGATTCCCGCCGTGTATTTCATCACCGCCTCACGATCCAGGGCCGTGGTCCCGACGGGGATATCGCCCGCCAATTGGCGGCAGAACGCCTTGATCAATGGAAAGCGCTTGTAGGCCAGATCCGCCAGCAACTGCTCCTGCTCCTTGGCCAGCGCGACCAGTTGAGCCTTCTGTTCGGCAGTCAGGACATACAGAACATTGTTGGCAGCCCGCGGCACAAAGGACGTGTTATGCCCCAGTTGATTGACATCCACGTCGCGCATGTTCTGGAAGCCGAAGAAATCGGCGGCTTTGCCCGGCGGCAGGAACGTGCAGCTTCCCAGATCGCCGGTCAGAAAGGCCAAGCCGTCGAAGGCAATCGTGTTAAGCTGTGCCCGGTCCGAGATCGCCTGCTCGATCGAGTATTGACCCTGGCCACGCGGCCCCTGACCCCGGGACTCCGAGCGACCGCCTCGGTCTTGTGGCTGGGCAGCCCCACCCTTCGACTGGCGCTCGTTTCTGTCATTGGCCTGCCCTTGCCCCGGCCGCGGCGCGAGGTCGCGCAGCTTGTCCGGATCGACCCCAGCCGCCTTGACCGCGTCGTTCAGCGCCGGGCCGCCGCGGAGTCCCGCCTGCCGAAACGCCTCATGGATCGCTCGGGCCTGGTCTGCCGTGAGGGTGTTTGCGCTATACTTTGAGAGGATGCCCTTCACTTGCGCCTTCTGCGCGTCCGTGAGCGACTCCGTTTGCCCTTGTCCTTCCCCGTCGCGTTCGACGCCGCCCGCGCGCGGAGGCGGACGCTGCCCGTCGCCCGGTGGGTTTGCGTCTTGCGCTGTGAGGAGGAACGTCGAAGCGCCGAGCGCCAGCGTGAGGATAATGATTTTCGTTTTCATAATATGCTTGCTGTTGACCGCGTTCATTGTTGTTTCTCAGTGCTCAAATCGGATCGTATTGTCATGTCCAAGGGGTTAAACGGAAAGCAACGGTCATTTTCTACACCTAAGAGGGGCGGGGCCGGTGGGGCGAGGGACGGGGGGGGGAACTGCCTGGGGGCGTACATCCACCGTATTTCTCCCTCCGTGTCCTGGATGAACAGAACGGCAATGCTCATTATGGGACGAATGGGACGAATGGCGGATGGTCCCATGCGGCCTCGGACACTCTAAAGGGTGGCAGGCTCATAGTGCGAAGTGCTGACCACAAAAGGTTGGATATTTCTTCGCCTTGCGTAGAAAGTTACACGCCGTATGCGTTTAGACCTCCATAGACAAGTGACATGACCGACGATTCCAGCGTCGGGATGGACGATCTTGAAAGCCGCCTGCGGGGCGGTGACACCCAGGCCTTGGCCGAGTTGTTCTTGCGCGAGCGCGAGCGGCTGTGGCGGGTGATTCACTTCCGTCTGGCCGAGCCCCTGCGGGGGCGGTTGGGGCCTGATGACGTATTGCAAGAGGCCTTCCTGGCCGCCAGCCAGCGCTTGAAGCATTATGCCAACAGTCCCGCAACCTCGCCGTTCATTTGGCTGCGCATGATTCTGAACCAGACTCTTATTGACCTGCACCGGCAGCACCTCGGCGCCCAGAAACGAGACGCCGCCCGCGAGGTTAGCCTCGACGGTGCCCCGTACTCGCAGGCTACCTCGGCGTCCGTGGCCATTCAGTTGATCGGCCAGTTCACCTCCCCGAGCGGGGCCGCAGCGCGCGCCGACATGCTCAGCCTCGTGCAGACCGCAATTGAGCAGATGGATCCTATCGACCGCGAAGTGCTCGCACTGCGGCATTTCGAGGAATTGACCAACAGTGAAGTCGCCGAAACGCTGGGCATTGAGCAGAAGACGGCCAGCATTCGTTATGTCCGGGCCCTGCGGCGGCTCAAGGAAATCCTGGCCCAGGTGCCCGACCTGGCAAAGCAAGCTTAGTATGGCGGACCCAAACACGGAGCGTGATCCCCTGGAAGTATTGGCCGCTGAATACATGGAGCGGCTGCGGCAAGGTCAACGGCCTTCCATCGAGGAATACGCAACCCAGCATCCGGGCCTGGCGGAGGAAATCCGCGGCCTTTTTCCCACCATCGCCGTCACTGAACGGTTGAAGGCGCGGCAAGCGCGGTCCACCGACGGGCGCGCGACACTGGGGCCGGCGCAACTGGAGCGGTTGGGCGATTTCCGGATCATCCGCGAAATTGGCCGCGGCGGCATGGGCGTCGTCTTCGAGGCGGAGCAGGAATCCCTGGGGCGCCACGTGGCCGTCAAAGTTCTGCCTCGCCAGATGCTGTTGGACGAGAAACACCTCAAACGGTTCGAGCGCGAGGCCCGCATCGCAGCCAATCTGCATCACACGAATATCGTCGAAGTCTTCGGCGTGGGGGAGCAGGACGGTTTTCACTATTACGTGATGCAGTACATTCGCGGCGTCGGGTTGGACGCTGTTATTCCTCAGCTCGCGAAGTTGGTGTGCAGCCACGGAGCGCCGGTCTCCGACCCGGCGCAACCGGCCCGGACCTCGGCAACCTTTGCCGCGTCAGAAAACGCAATTGCCGAAGCTGCCGTGCGGCATCTGCTCGGTGGGGAGGCCGGGCTCCGTCGTGATGGCCGCCCGGGTCCGCATTACTGGCAGAGCGTGGCCCGGATTGGTTTGCAGGCCGCCGACGCGTTGAATTACGCGCACGGCCAAGGGGTGCTGCACCGGGACATCAAACCTGCCAACCTGTTGCTCGACCCCCGAGGGACGGTTTGGCTGGCTGATTTCGGTCTGGCCAAGGCGGCTCAATCCGATGACATCTCCCTCTCCAGCGACCTCGTCGGGACGCTGCGCTACATGGCTCCGGAACAGTTTCGCGGCTACACCGACCACCGGAGTGACCTCTATAGCCTGGGACTGACCTTGTATGAACTGCTCACCCTGCGGTCAGCCTATGAGGAGACCGACCACAGCCGCCTGATCCAGCGCATTACCCAGGGGCCACCCCCCGCGCCACGCGGCGCCAATCGCGAGATTCCGCGCGACCTCGAAACCATTATTCTCAAAGCCGTCAGTCACGATGTCAGCCAGCGCTACCAATCGGCAGAGGCAATGGCTGACGACCTTCGCTGCTTCCTCGAAGACCGGCCCATCCGCGCCCGGCCAGTGGGTCCGGCGGAAAGGTTGGGCCGCTGGTGCCGCCGCAACCAGCGGTTGGCCAGCCTCACAGCCACGACATTGTTCCTGCTCGTAATGGTTGCCGTGGTTGCCTCCATCGGCTACGTCCGCACCAAAAGCGCCCTCCAGGGAGAAGCGCTCGAGCGCTCCAAGGCCGAGGCCAACGCTGCCCTCGCCATCGAGGCCCTCGACCGGATCTTCGAGCGTTCGTCCCCAAG
>Ga0114951_10002754_pt1 | contig 19331 bp, 18 predicted proteins | sample AM7aDNAmetaG_FD_88677 | JGI IMG/M metagenome (GOLD analysis project Ga0114951, IMG submission 88677) | Freshwater microbial communities from Finland to study Microbial Dark Matter (Phase II) - AM7a DNA metaG | ecosystem: Environmental > Aquatic > Freshwater > Lake | place: Finland: Lake Alinen...
ATCAGGTCGTCAGGCGTCACGTGATGCATCAGCGTGTCTGCTAATTGTTCCGGATTCTTCGGTGTGTGGGCGCCGGGCAACCCAATGTGACGGCGCAACCCAAGGCGTTCCGACACGATATCCGCGAGACCCTCAAACGCGCCACCGCAGATAAACAGAACATCTGTCGTATCGATCTGGGTCATTTCGCCTTGAGGGTGCTTGCGCCCGCCATGCGGCGGCACATAGACACAATTGCCTTCGACGATCTTCAGCAATGCCTGTTGCACGCCCTCACCCGACACATCCCGCGTGATGCTTGGATTTGCGCCCGATTTACGAGCAATTTTGTCTATTTCGTCAATGTACACAATGCCGCGCTGGGCTTTACTCACGTCGTTATCCGCGGCTTGAATCAAGCGCGACAGGATGGTTTCCACATCTTCGCCGACGTAACCCGCTTCGGTGAGGGCTGTGGCATCAGCGATACAGAATGGCACATCTAAAAACTTAGCCAGCGTCTGCGCCAAAAGCGTTTTACCGCTTCCAGTCGGACCAATCAATAGAACGTTACTCTTGCCTACCTCAACATCCGCCAGCCGTCCCTTGTTATCGATCCGCTTGTAGTGGTTATACACAGCAACAGATAGCGTGCGTTTAGCCGCCTCTTGACCGATCACATAATCATCAAGGTGTCTACAAATCGCGCGCGGTGAGAGTGTCCTGGTGCTGTTACCGCTGACCGCCGTCGATCTTTCTGTGGACAAGCGTCGCTCACCGTCAAGGATCGTCTGGCACATCTTGATGCATTCGTCACAAATGAACACGCCGCGCGGTCCCGCAATGAGCCGGTTAACGTGCATCTCACTTTTTCCGCAAAATGTGCAGATGTTTGGCTGTGATCCTGTTCTAGACACACGTTTATTATAGGCCAGATGAGTCGCTCTCGCATGGACGCGCCGCGCGGTATTGCGACAATACAAAAAAGCGAGCCCGACCTATTACAGGTCGGGCTCGCTTTCACGCGGAGTCAATCGCCTCAGTTAACGGGCTTCGAGACGTCCGGGCGCCGACAAGCCGGCGGGCGCCGCAGACTGGAGGATGTTGCCAAGCAACTTGAGTTTCGTCTGGTTCACATCGGCAACGATATCGATCAAACCAAGATCCTTGGCTTTCTCGGCTGTCATGTAGAAGTCGCGATCTGTATATCGTAATATGTCTTCGGACGTCATGACAGTATGCTTCTGGATGATGCTATTCAGGAGCTGCTTCAGGCGCAGTATCTCGCGCGCTTCAATTTCAATGTCAGAAGCCTGTCCCTGCACGCCGCCGAGCGGCTGATGCATATGAATCGTTGCATTTGGAAGCGCGTAGCGCTTGCCTTTAGCGCCTGCAAGCAGCAGCAGAGTGCCGAAGCTCGCAGTCATCCCTACGGCCACCGTGCTGACTGGCGCGCTGATCATCTGCATCGTATCGTAGATGGCAAGTCCAGAAGAGACCTGCCCACCCGGCGAATTGATGTACAACTGTATATCGCGCTCGTTGTCCTCGCGATCAAGCACCAGCAACTGCGCCACGATGGCATTCGCCACCTGGTCGTTAATCGGCGTGCCAAGGAACACTATGCGCTCCTTGAACAGTAGCGAGTAGATATCGTAAACACGCTCACCCCGCCCGCTTGTTTCAATCACCATCGGCAGGACCGATCGGATAGGATCAGCATTAAACTGCGAATAAATAGGATTCACAAAACACCTCTACGTTTACTAATTACGAACTGCGCTCAATTTAAGGTTACAACCAAGCGTCTCAAGATTCAAACTTCAGATTCACAACCATAGTCGCGATCTGTCCGTAATTAGTAAACGGCAAATGTTAATTTCAAGTTAGATTTCACACTAACTTATCCAATCAGTATGTCGCGAGCTAGACAGACGCCTCATTTCCTGCGGGCGTTTCCTCTGTAGCATCAGTCGCTGGCGCTGTTTCAACTGCCTGCTCGGTAGTCTCTCCGCGCGCGATCTCGGCTATCCGGCCCAACACTTTGTTCGACAGAATAGTATTCTGTATGCTGCGCAAGTTATCTCCACGCATCAGTGCGCGGCGCAATTCAGCCGTGTCTGTATTGCCGTATTGGCTCATTGTTCGTTCGACTTCAGCAGCAATCTCAGCATCAGTTACGACAATGTTCTCTGCTCGCGCCATTTCGCGCATGACCAACCCGCGCCGGGCGCGCGTTGCTGCGTTCGGCCGCAACTCCTCGCGCGCCTGCTCTTCGGTCTTGGCGCGCACCTTCAACCACTCCTCAAACGGCATCCGCTCATCGCGCTGAATGTCGCTCTTAAGTTCATCAAGCAGTTCCTTCAGGCGCTCTTCAAGATAAGCGGGAGGATACGAAACCTGTGACAAACCGGTAAAAGTATCCAGAACCTGGGTCTGGTACTGCATATCGCTTGAGCGAGTGCGGTACTCGATTAAGCGGTTGCGCATGTCATTTCGCAACTCATCCAGCGTGCTGAACGAACCAACCGTCTGCGCCAGTTCGTCGCCCACTTCGGGCAACTGCCTGCTGCTGACGCGCTTGACATCAATCACCGCAGTGGCTGTCTTGCCCCGCAGTGATTCATCGGTCAAATCGTCTGGCAATGTCACCGTAGCGTCTTTGTGCTCACCCGCGCTCATCCCCACGATCGCATCTGCCAGACCCGGCAGTCCGATCTTCGCATCATCGAGCACGATGGGCCGGTGATTGTGGAGAACTTCCTTGCCTTCCGCCGTAACTTCGACGTCAGCTTCCACCAGATCGCCAAGCTCAGCCGGGCGCTCTACCAGCGTTACAATCGCGTTCTCTTCACGCACATATTGCACTTGCTGCTCAACATCCTCATCGGTGATGGCGGGCGCCGTATATGGCACGCGTATCGATTTGTAGTCTTTCAAGTCAACTGTAGGTTCCAACGGCACCCGCACGATTAGTTGCGGGGGCGCAGTCTTAAGATCCTCGAGTTGCCCCGGGCCATATGGCTCCAACTCCGACTCATCTATCGCCTTGGCGTAGTACTTGTTGCCCAATACATCGGCCAGTTCATTCGCAAAGGCCTGCTCACCCACAGCGCCAATGACGACATTGACCGGCGCCATGCCAGGCCGGAAGCCAGGCACACGCATCTGCTTCGATAGTTTACGGGCGACCTCACGACGAGCCAATGCAATTGCCTCATCCGTGAGTGTGATCGTTATGCGCGCTTCATGCGTTTCAAGCTTTTCTACTTGGAGATCCATATTGTTATCATTTCGGACTTTGGATTTTCGATTCAGGCTATCTATGGGGATGGTGGGACTTGAACCCACACGGTTTGCACCACATGATCCTAAGTCATGCTTGTCTGCCAATTTCAACACATCCCCGTGTTAGCCAAACGATTATACTATCAAGGCTTCAAATTCCTGAAACATCCAGATCAAATGACAATTCACATGAAATATCACAGTGACAGTGCGCTGAGGTTGAGTGAGTAGCGACCCCTGGCCCGACGAGTCGCAAGCGGAATCGCCTCACCCAATAAATGCCGCGCCATCACCGAAGCGCGTCTGGCTGGAGCGGTTTGGCATCGGCATCATTGCCGTCATTTCCATCCTGATCCCGTTGATCTTCGGTGTGCTGTTCTTCCTGGCGCTGACAGATGGGATTGTGGTAAATGCTGGCGACCCGCTGCGCGAGGTGCGCCTGTGGATGATTCAGGAACGCACAGGCGCCACCGGCATCGGGCTGACGGCGACAACACCACGGACAGGCGCTTCTGCAATTCAATGTGCCGCCACCAGCGTCGCCTTCCTGAAATGGGATCGCAGGCTGCGGATTGAGACCGACGCAAGTTACTGTCGTTGTTACGAAATAAAGAATAGTCAACTGGTTGAGACCAGTTCCGTAGACTGTAAACCGTGAAAACAAACATGCTCAAAGAGTTTTATATCGTGCGACATGGCCACCCGCAACTGGGAACCGGTATCGCATATGACCGCGTGCCCGGTCCGCCGCTTTCTGACATTGGACGAGCGGAGGCGCAAGCCACTGCCCAGTTTCTTGTCAACCGTAACATCGAAGAAATCTACTCATCACCTTTGGATCGCGCGCTGGGCACCGCTCGCATCATTTCAGCAACGCTCGATAAACCGTTGTTAATCGATCCAGACCTTGCGGAGCACCGCAGCGATGAAAAGTTTCAGGATGTGAAGTCGCGCGCGCGGCAGTTCCTGGCGCGCATCGACGCTGAGGCGGAATCAACCGTTGCCATCGTGACGCACGGATCGCCAATCAAGGCATTTCTGCAAATCCTGTCATTTGACATGATCGATCTGACCAGATATGTCTTCCCTAATGGAAACCACTCACCAACCGCCGGGGTATGGCACGCCAGCCGTGACATGTTCGGCGCATGGAAACTGACGCTTGCCTTCAAACCCATCGTGGTTGTTCCGACTGCTCATACCCCGTATTAATATGCGTATCACTACTGGACGCGCCAAAGGGCGCTTGCTCAAATCCGTGCCAGGCGATGTCACTCGACCGATCACCGACCGTGTCAAACAGGCTGTCTTCAATATCCTGGCGGACGACGTGAAGCAGTCGAAGTGGCTTGATTTATTTGGCGGGACAGGCGCCGTCGGTATTGAAGCGCTCAGCCGTGGCGCCGGGTCGGTTACCTTTATCGATCAGAATGCTCTGGCTGTCCGAACGATCGAGGCCAATCTGAAGACGACAGAGTTGAATCAGAAGGCGCGCGTCATCCGGCAGGATGCGTTCAAATACATCGCCGGTATGCCCAATGCGTCATACGATTTCATCTTCATCGCCCCACCCCAGTATCAGGGATTATGGGCCGACGCATTGGTTGCGCTTGACAATCAACCCAAGTGGTTGGCGCCAGAAGGCGCCATTATTGTCCAGATTGACCCGCGCGAGTTCCACGAGGTAGCGTTAAAAAACTTCGGGCTTTTAGACAAGCGAAAATACGGCGCGACGATGCTGTGTTTCTACGAGCACGCGGAAAACCTTATTGACCGTTAATTGCAATCACAGTTGGAACCACGTCCAGCGAGTCCATCAAAAGCACATCAGGGACATCACGCATCCAGATACCCGATGACGCGCCCCCGTCCAGGTTGAGCGCAGAGGCGATATTCAATAAAGGGTTCTTGTCTAGATAGTGAGCCAGATCGCCCATCGTCCAGACTGGCGACTGGCAGGTTCCGAGCAGCAAACGGCCGTTTTGATCAATCGCAATAAAACTGCGCCTGTTGCGCGTGCCGTCGTCCGGGATGCCGTCGACCAATGTCCCATTCAGAATGAGCATTGGAAAACTCTGGATCGCCTGGGTGACATGATCATCCGGCGTGTAGGGCGCGCGCGCAAGCCATTGTAGTTGGGGTTTGCCATCCCGCAGGCTAAACATTCCCCCAAAACCCTTATACGTTTGACCATACTGCTTGCCATTCGCAATGACTATTCCGGTCGCTTTGTTCTCTTCGGTAAAGAATCCGGCATTAATCACCATGTCGGGATTGATCGCATTAAACCAACCCCGCACCGATCGCGGGTTTTCAGGCGCGTAATACACGCGTAGTTTGACCTTAGTCAAGTCTACACGGACCACTGTCACCCAATCGTCAGTCCCAGCCACCGGCTCACGACGCTGAACATACTCGATACCTGCGCGCAAGGGCTGCCACGTTAACGTCGATGTCGGGCCTGGCCGTGGCGACGGTGCGATCCGTGTTGGCGCCAGCGCTGTCGTAGCGTCTGGAGCTTGCGGCGAGACAGCAGTGATCGGGATGTCTGGCTGATGACACGCTGTCACCCCAAGCACGATCGCTATCGCCACAAAGACAGTGTTACGCTGGTTCATCAGGGTATTGTGGCAGCGTCACGCAGAGTCATCTGCGCAGGGCAACTGACACCCCCCATGAGTTTTGACCCATGAGAGGTGTATCACACAGCCACTGTGCGTGAGTATCGCGCTACAGCACTAGCCCCCACGGATTTTCGAGTATCCGCTTGACCTCGTTAGTGAACTGGGCGCCCTCGGCGCCATCCGTCACGCGATGATCGCCAGAAAGTGTGATGTGCATGATGTTACGCACCACAACCTGCCCATCTCGAACAACTGGGGTTGGGATCGCTGCTCCCACTGCCAGTATCCCGGCGTCTGGCGGATTGACAATCGCCGCGAAGCTCTCGACTCCATACATGCCCAGATTGCTGATCGTGAACGTCTGACCACCCATGTCTCCGGGTTGGGACTTGCCGTCGCGAACCCGCGTAGCCAGTCCGCCCATTTCCACAGCGATCTGCTTGAGCGACTTGGCATCCGCATCGCGAACAGTGACAGTCACCAAACCACTCGGAAGTGCCACGGCCACACCGATGTGCACGTGATCGCGCAATTCGATGGCGTCACCCGCAAAGGATGCATTCAGGTTCGGGAAGCGCTTCAAGGCTAACGCGGTTGCGCGGACGATCAGATCGTTTACTGAGACCTTTATATTTTCCGGTTTGAGCGCCTCATTGATCTGCTCGCGTAGCTTGAGTGAGGCATCCATCTCGACCGCGACCATAATGTAGAAGTGCGGCACGGTCGTCTTGCTCTGCACCATGCGCTGAGCGATGGTCTGGCGGATGCGCGTCAATGTCCGGCGATTCGAACCGGTTGTTACAGGTGCAACAGGCTGGGCAGCCGCAGCAACCGGAGCAGCGACAACGGGGCGCGCTGTCACAGCAGGCGCCACAGGTTGTGCGGATACAGCGGGCGCCGCAGGTTGTGCCGGCGCTTCCACCTTGACGGGCTGTGCGGGACGGGTCACCGCAGCCGCCTCAACATCCGCCCTGACAATACGCCCCTCTGGCCCGCTGCCTTTCAACTGGCGTAGATCGACGCCGCGCTCCTGCGCAACCTTCTTGGCATTTGGGCTTGCTAAAATGCGACCGGCGGCTTGTGCTGGCGCTGCTGCCGGCGTCGCTGGCGTATAAGCTTCAACATCTCCCTTGTTTACCTGACCATCCGGCCCACTGCCCTTTATCTGTGAAAGATCAATACCCAATTCGTCAGCCATCCTGTGCGCAACAGGCGTCGCATTGACGGTGGCATTATTAATCGGCCTGGCCGCCAGTGGCTCAGGCGGTGCCTCCACTGACTTCGCAGCAGGAGCAACGGATGACACCGCGGGCGCCGGTGTTGCCGCGGCTGGCGCGCTCGGCGCGGATTCGCCTGGCGCCAGAATAACGCCAATCACATTTCCGACAGGCACCTTGGCGCCTGCCGGCGCAATGATCTTGCTCAGCACACCGCCAGAGAATGCCTCAATTTGAATCGTCGTTTTATCGGTCTCAATCTCGGCAATTGCATCGCCTTTCTTGACCGTATCGCCTTCGGCCTTCAACCAATTAGCGATTACACCTTCTGTCATGTCAAAGCCCATCTGGGGCATTGTGATTTCGGTAGCCATAGGTTAACCTTACCTTAGTATTGATTCGCCATCATGGCGTGAACCGCGGCAATCACATCGTCAGCAAACGGCACTGTCGCCCGCTCAAGATTTCTGGCATAGGGCATCGGCACTTCGAGGCCAGCCACGCGGGCAACGGGCGCATCGAGATAGTGGAAGGCCGCTTCCTGAAGCGACGCAACAACTTCAGCGCCCAGTCCAATGCTGCGCCAGCCTTCTTCGACGACGATCGCCCGATTTGTCTTCTTTACGGACTCTATCGCCAGTGAGAGATCCATCGGCCGCAGCGTGCGCAGGTCGATCACATCGAGTTCAATCCCTTCTGTGGCCAGTTTCTGCGCCGCCTTCATGGTTTCCACCAGCATGCGTCCCCACGTCACGACAGTCAGGTGCTTGCCTTCGCGCTTGCGATCCGAGACGCCCAGCGGGATCAGGTATTCGGTATCTGGCACCTCGCCGCGTGTGCCGTACAACTGCAGATGTTCGATGAAGAACACCGGGTCGTTATCCCGGATCGCGCTCTTTAGCAGGCCTTTCGCATCATAAGGCGTCGCAGGCTCTACAACTTTCAACCCCGGAACCGACGCAAGCCACGCATCGAAGTTCTGCGAGTGGGTGGCCGCTGTGCGACCAAAACCGGCCGGCGAACGCATCACCATAGGCACATTGATCGTGCCGTTGAACATGTGATGCTGCTTGGCCGCATGGTTGACGATCTGATCCCAGGCAACCAGCGCAAAGTTAATCGTCATCAGCTCAACGACCGGGCGAACGCCGCCCATTGCGGCGCCAATCGCCACGCCGACAATCGCCTCTTCTGCAATGGGCGTGTCGCGGATGCGCCCCGGGAATTCCTTTGCCAGACCCGCAGTGACAGCATAGGCGCCGCCGCCGCCGTATGCCACAATATCCTCACCCCAGACAACAACCTCTGGGTCGCGCGCCAGTTCTTCGCGTAGCGCGCGCTTAAGCGCTTCTCGATAAGTAATTTCAGCCATGCTTGCCATTCCTCGACAGAACCGTGGCGGGTCTAATCAACGAACCATCGACCTGCATATTTTCCACAGATTGGGCATAAATGTCTTTATACAATGTGTTGAGTTCGGGTTCGGGACTGGCGTCAGCAAATTGCGCCGCCGCCTCTACCTCTGCCTCAACGTCCTTCTGAATCTGATCCACTTCCGCCTGCGCAATCAGGTTCTGCTTAAACAACACATCATTCAGAAACATCGTGATAGGGTCGCGTTGCTTCTGCTCATTCACTTCTTCCCTGGGGCGTTGCACATCAGAGTCAGCCATTGAATGGCCGCGGAAACGATAGGTCACGGCTTCCAGAAGCGCCGGCCCTTCACCCTTGCGAGCGCGTTCCGCCAGTCGGGCAACCGCATCCCGCATGGCCAGGACATCTTTTCCATCGGCGCGCTCAGCGCACATGTCATACGCAAGCGCCTTCTTGTATATCTCCGTCACGGAGCTATGCACGCTCAACGCGGTCCCCATCGCATACTGGTTATTTTCGACCAGGAAGATCACGGGCAACCGCCATAGCTGCGCCCAGTTCAAAGTAGCATGGAACGTGCCGATATTCGTCGAGCCTTCGCCCATGACGCACAACACGACCCTGTCGGTTTTGTGATGAACGGCTGCGTAAGCCAGACCTGTAGCCAGTGGCAGATGCCCGCCAACAATGGCGTACCCGCCCCAGAAATGCTTACTGACATCGGCGATGTGCATCGACCCGCCGCGCCCACCCGTCGTTCCTCCGGAACGCCCGTATAGCTCAGCCATTACGGCTGGCACGTCCAATCCGCGCGCCAGGGCATAACCATGGTCGCGATAATGTGTCACCAGATCATCATCAGGCCGAAGCGCCGCTAGCGCTCCAACTGCAATGGCCTCCTGACCGTTATACAGGTGTAGAAAACCGGCGATCTTGGCCTTGGCGTACATCTCGGCGCATTTATCCTCGAAGACGCGTATCAATACCATTTGCCGATATAGCGATACCAGTTCCTCTCTATTCATAAAAAATCCACTACTCCGCTTTGGTCGCTCAACTCCCGTCGACCTGCATGTCCATCCAATATCGTAGAACTACCGGCCGGGGGGCGACGAACCTCGAATATCATCTGCCGCAACTGGTCGCGCCACGCACTACTACTGGCGCTCGCGGCATTCACAACAATCCATTAAACAACCGGACTATTTTACGCAATCGGGGGTTTTTGTCACGCCCTGTCAGATTTTGCCTTTTCCCTGGCAAGCGTCACCCGCGACACGCCTGCCAATGCATTTTCATACAGGGACAACACAAACAGGAGCGACGACAACCGGTTCAGATAACGCACCAGTTGCGTGTTCTCAATTATGCCATCGTGCAGAAGATGCACAACGAAGCGTTCGGCGCGTCGCGTGATCGCGCGCGCAAGGTCGATGTAGGCGCCGGGGAGGGTATCGCCAGGGACGACAAACTCGCGCGGCAGCACGACCATGGCGGTAACAACATCAGTCTGCTGTTCGAGCCATGTCACGCGCGCCTCATCGATACTGCGGAACTGTGGCGCCGTTTTTTGAGTGGCTGAGAGTTCAGCCATCAGTTTATACAGATCGCGTTGCGCCGTCAGCAGCATCTGCCTTGTAATATCCGACTGCGCCCCGGCGCGCGCAATGCCCATCGCGGCATTGGCCTCATCAACGGCGCCACAAGCCTCGGGCTGCGGCGCATACTTAGCCACCCGCCCTTCACCGAGAAGCCCGGTGTATCCATCGTCGCCAGTGCGTGTATAGAGTTGTATTGGTTCCATTCAGGAGAATTATAGGTGCATGGCTATTGCTATTTGGACTGAGGTATGATATTAAAGAATCGTAAAGTAATTGTGGCCTTGAAGCCATTGAAGCCATAAGTCAGATCGACATTTCATTTCAGATAACGCGAATATCATGTACCCTGATAGCGAAATCCTCTTCCCGGCGCGGTGTATTCCTGAGCTTCGCAGTGTTCGTCCCGGCATCTCCTGGCGTGAAGTTGTTGACCATATCAGCAGTCTTCCCGAAGGTCATGAAGACATCCTCGCATTCTCACTGATGATGATTCGTCTGAGTAACTGCCTGACATGCGACTTGGACAGTTACCGTGCCAGCCTTGGGTGTGTGCAGTGCGCGCGACGCACCATCCAGGGTTTTAAAGGCAGCGATCCCGAACTGCTCCAGAAAATGGAGGAGGCGAAAATCGAATTACACGCCTACTGGGACACGTCGCGCGTTCCTGCCGGCGACTCAGGCGCAACATTACGCGGACAGTCCTCATCGATCCGCACAAGATCGCGCGTCAAACGCTGAAGACCATGTCCCGCATTGTCATCATTCCTCACGAACCCGCGCGCGATGGGGCGCGTTTGAAAACAGACCTGCCTGATGACTACACGGAACTGGCTGTTCGCGCTGAACAGACCATTCATGAGTTGACGGCGCCCTACCCACTCACAGCGAAGCTGTATGAGTTCCTCATAAACGATGCCCGGTTAAGCGCCCACTGGAACTTATCAAACTACACCACCGTCAGCAAGCTCAGTTACAACGATCATGGCCCAATCCACGCGCGCGTCGTCACGGCGTATGCGATGCAGATCACCACACTGCTGATGAGCGCCAATGTGCCCATGGATGTGATTGGATCAGGCGCCGGCGGCCCGGATGATGCGTTCCTGGTGATTCTCGCGGGGATCATGTTGCACGACATCGGCAATTCGGTGCATCGTGTTTCACATGAGCTGGTCGGCCTGCAACTGGCGCACCCGATTCTCGAATCGTATCTGCCAGAGTTGTACCCCGATATCGAACAGCGCCAGTTGATTGAGGATTTCATCCTGTCGGCAATTCTGTGCCACGACGTTACCCCGCCGCCGCTGTTCATGGAAGGCGCCATCGTCGCGGTTGCGGACGGATGTGACATGACAAAGGGACGCGCGCGCATGCCTTTCGACCTTGGCAAGATCGACATTCACGCGGTTTCAGCGCTTGCGATTGAGGAAGTAATCATCAAGGGCGGCGACACCATGCCCGTGGAGATCGCTGTCCTGATGAGCAATTCTGCCGGGATATTCCAGGTAGAACAGACCCTGATCAGAAAACTCCTGGTTACGCCGCTGAAGGCTTACGTAACCGTGGACGCATCAACGATAAACCCAGGCAGCGCCTGCGATAAGCGCATCATTCAAAGCGTCAAACTCCGCGACGGCAAGCTCAGCCCCTATAACTAAATCAACCAGCCGCGCGAAGACTCATGGGAGTCTTCGCGCGGTTCTCTCAATCGATATCGATCGGCTTACTCAAAATCGCAGTGAGTAGATCGATGCTGGCCTGCACATCCTTCACATCCACCATTTCGCTGATTGAATGCACGTAACGGGTGGGTATCGAGATGCAGCCTGCCGGCGCTCCTTCACGCGATGTCTGGATCGCTGCTGTGTCGGTGCCGCCCGCGGTCAGCACTTCCAGTTGATACGGGATGTGGGCTTCCTTAGCCCGTTGCACCATCAGCGCGCGCAGTCTTGGGTCGGCAATCACTGACGAATCCATCACCTTGATCGCGGTCCCCTTCCCCAGTGCAACCTCCATGAATGGCGCCTCCGGGAAGTCGCCCGTCAATGTCACATCCAGCGCGATGCCAATATCCGGGTTCACTCCATACGCAGATGTTCTTGCGCCGCGCAGCCCGACCTCCTCCTGCACACTGAAAACGGCGTAAACATCATTCGGGCTATGCTTCAACTGCCGCAACGCTTCGATCAGAACAAACACGCCGGCGCGGTCGTCCATGCTCTTGCCAATCAATCGATCACCGCGTTGTGCCATCGCGCCCAGTAGCGCCCCCATATCGCCCACTTTTACCGGCGACGACTTCTTATCCGAGGCCCCGACATCAATGAACAACTGCTCAAACCCAGGCGCTTCGCTGGCCGCGCGCGGCCCTTTCTCAATCTGGATTGTGCCTATGACGCCATCCGCAAAGATCACGCGATTGCCCACCAGCGTCAGTGTGCGCAAACCGCCCACGTTACTGAAACGCGCAAACCCCTTCTCATCCACATGCGTGATGATGAAGCCAATCTCATCCATATGGGCGGAAAGCATGACCCGTTTGGGCGTCTGCCCTTTCGCGGTCGCGGTGGCGCGCTTGAGCGCAATCAGGCTACCCATGCGATCCACGCGCATTTCATCAACAAGCCCGTGCAAATGCCCCTCAATAATGACTCGTATCCTCGCTTCCTGGCCCGAAGGGCCCCATGTCTCAGTCAACTCTCGCAATAGTTCAATATTCATGCGCATTCCTGGCTTTTAATCTACCTCAATCTACCTCAATCTGATTCAATCTGAATTGGTTGCGTCCATGCCATGCGCCCGCCAGCGCCGTAACACTCCACCCGCACATAGCGCCAATGCTTCAATTGTGTCGGATTCTCCGGCAGTTGCCATTCGGCAGTCGCATCGTCAATAGTAGCGCGAATCGTGCCAAAGCGCGTGACGAACCGGATGCGTTCAGCATTTTCGGTGCTGACGCGAATGCGCAACCCATCGATAGCCACCGCGTTAACGATGACCCCCGTGGAAGCGTAAAACCGTCCTTCCTTGAGCGCCTGCAGAATATCAGGGACGCTGCGTGTGCGCGCCTGAACAACGTTCCATGCCACGCCCACATCGCGCGCCTCATGCGAATCGTCGTTTGCAAAACCCCACAGGCGCCGGCCAATCGAGAGCAGCCGATCCCAACGGTCGGATGCAAGCGCGGCGCCGTCCAGATGCTCGATCACCCCGTTGTACACCTCTAAACCAACAGCGCCTTGAAGGTCTTCCATCAGCTCATGCGGGAAGTGATTGAAGTGCCACTCCCAATTCGGGTGGTTCATGACCGCCATTCCACCATCGGCGTTGATCCCATCAATCACGATCTGGCGATTGGTATCAGGCTCGACGCGTTGATGGACGCCCAGGTGTTGGATGTGCGACCCCAGCGCCGTGACTTCAACCGCCGGAATCAGCACCATACGCGTCAGGTGTTGATAGTGCTCCGGCGGCACGAACATATCGTGATCGCTGATCCCAAGGAAATCATAACCTCGCCGTTCGTAGTCGGCGATCACTTCCTCAGGAGGGCGAACGCCATCGCTGAACGTCGTGTGCGTATGTAAGTTACCCTTCAGCCAGGAGTAGCCGTCCGAAAGATACGGATTGCGCAAATGTATTTGTGGCATGCTGCCTAGAATCATATCAGGGGTGAAGCATTGCCTGGTTATCGCGGTGGGTCGTTTTGCGATTGGCGCCTCCGTGCGTTGTAGGGGTAATAGCATTGCCACCGGAAACAATGTGTGCCGTGACGGTTCTGGCAATGCTTCACCCCGGCCGCTGCTGCGGAATTACGGACGGACCGGGGCATGAGGGGCAGCCACAACACGATAAGCGTTGTGCGGCATCCCCATCGTAGGAAAGCATCGGCATTAAAACAACGACGTTGTTGAGATAGTGCTCGCTGTCCATGCGACCCCAGGCGATGGATCGCGCACATCGGCGAACACACCGGCTTCGATGGCTTCCCGTTCACCTCGCTCAATCTGCTCGCGGAATCTAATCAGAGGCGTCCAGAAATCACCAGGGTGAACGAGCCGCTGATACTCGCGAATCGACAGGACGACGGCTACTGTTTTGCCGCGCCGTGACACGCGCACTGGTTTTCCACGTTCCGCCAGTCGTCGGCGGATAGATACTACCAATGAAACAGGCGCGGGGTAAAATCCCGCAGGCTGCGCCGCCAGGTTTGCCATTCATGAGCGGTGTCGGGCGATGCGTAATAGGCTACGTGGATCCCGATCTTTTCCAACCAATCGGCGAAATTACGATTGAACTGCTCGTGCACAGGCTCACCGGTCCCGGCAGCGAGGAACAGCAGGTGGACCCTGCGGTTGAATGTTTCCGGATCGGCGAATACACCGCCGAAGGTGCGCTGCGCATCCAACTCCTCAGGCGCCGGCCCGCTAAAGGCGCCGATGGCAGAGAACAGGTCGAGGCGCTTCAGGCCTACGTTGAGGCTTTGCACGGCGCCCATCGACAGCCCGGCAAGTGCGCGGTGCTCACGGTCGGCCAGGGTGCGGTAAGAAGCATCAATTTCCGGCGCCAGCTCTTCGATGAGGCTATCGAAGGAGGCGACGATTTGCTGCATGAATTCTTGAAATGAGCTTTGCGCGGGCGCACGAAGTGTGGGCAAGCGACGCTGGCCGGTAGAACCGCATTCCATCACTACCAGCATGGGTACTGTCTGCCCGGCGGCGATCAGGTTGTCCAGTATGAAGTTGGCGTGGCCCTGTTTGGTCCAGGAAGTCTCGTTTTCACCCCCGCCGTGCTGCAGATAGAGCACCGGGTAGCGCTGCGCGGGGTGCTGGTCGTAACCGGGAGGTGTATAGACGGTAGCCTTGCGCCAGGCGCTGGTTGCTTTGAGATAATACCAATGCTCGCGCACTTCGCCATGTGGCACTGGCTGAGGGGAATAGTAAGTGCTGCCTGGCTCGGGCACTTCGACCGCGCTGGTCTGCTTGCTGTAGCCAAAGAAGGTTTCGCTGGCAGGGTCATTGACCGCTACGCCGTCTACCAGCAGCGAGTAATAATGAAAACCAGGCACAGCTGGCGGGGTGGTCACCGTCCAGTAACCTTGCTCATCTTTCCTCATCTCATACGGTCCCTGCCCCAGCCCATTTGACTCGCCCGGGCGGGGCATTGGCCCAGGCATGACCTGGACGCGCGCTGCGCCTGGCGCCAGGAAACGAAAGGTTACACCCAAATCAGGGTTGATGCAGGGATACTCCTCTCCAATCACATTGGAAGAGGCAGGCAGACTGTCCGACTGTTGAGAAATCATAGCCGCGTTCTCCTTTCATAAAAACATCAACCTTAAATATACTGCCGACTTGGTAAAAACAGGATAGTAGGGTCGAATTCGGTCTCTCGGAATCACGAAGACCCAGGAGACCAGTGGGGCGTCAGGCACTCCGCCGTTTATCCCTTTCGGATCGCCTCAAGCACTTCCTCTTTCTGCACTTTGATCTGCTCCAGCATTGCCATGACAGGCAGGTGATAGGGGCAAACCTCTTCGCATTTTCCGCAGCGCGTGCATGTTTGCAACCTGGCCACGCTGTCGGTAAACATGTGCTCAGCCTGCTGCTTCACCCAAGGGGCGAACGGGTATTGGGTAAACGCTTTCGCCCCCAGCCGCCGCAGCTCATTCTGGAACACGTCGTGATACAACAGATAGTCGATGGGCAAACCAGGCTCGCAGACAGCCTGACACACCTTATCGCAGATGTGACAGGTTTGCCTCTCCGTCTTCTGGCGCCAGCACTCCACCTCCGCCTCTTCTTCCAACGAAAGCGCCATGGTGGGCCGGTCTAATACCGACACATCGAGTTCGAGATGCTCGATAGTGCTGACGCCGGCCGCCATGACGTGAATGGGTTGGTTAGCCAGCCAGGGCAGACTCACGGCCACAGGCGCCAGCCCGACGTTGGCCGGCTTCATGATGACCATGCCCACGTCATGCTTCTGGCAGACCGGGACGAGTTGAACAAGTGCCTCGCGCCGGGCGTAATTCAATGGGAACTCGATGACATCGATCAACCCGCTCTCCACGCCGCGCGCCAGTGCCGTCAGGTCGCTGTGGCCCGCCAATCCCAGCGCACGGATCTTGCCCTGCCGGCGCGCTTCGAGCAGTCCCTCGACAGAGCCGCCTGGCGCGAAGTGCGCGTCGATCATGGTGTGGTTGTAGGCACGCAGGAAGTAAATGTCCAAGTAGGAGCTGCCCAGTTCCTCCAGATCTTCGTCGATGCGGCGCAGCACCTCACCGTGGGTGGCACTAGCGGTCTTGCTTCCAATGATGAAACGCCCGCGATCTTTAGCGATCACCGGACGCTGCATGGTGCTGCTTCTTCCGTAGCGGCCATCAAAGTAGTTCACCCCCAGGTCGGCAGCGCGCTGGTAAAGTTGCGTCCCCTGCTCGATGTTCTGGAGCATGACGTAGCCGCCACCGATGCCCAGCAATGACACCTGGCGCCCTGTCCTGCCCAGACGACGGTATTGCATATTTCAACATCCTCCTTTGCGTGCCCATTATGGCCTATATTACCCATCTTGAGTTTAGAGCGCACCCCATCGTCACAAGCGACGCAAATCGGGTGTGCTGAGAAAAGACAGGTCATTTCATCGCGAACGGCAGCCACGCCCTTGCAGGCATGGTTGTCTTCAGTCCCAGCACCAGCAGCGGGAAGGTCCAGTGCCAGTACGCGCCGTTCAGGTACGGATTATTCCGGGTCGGCCAGTTCGTCCAGTAGGTCTGATTGTAGGGGATGCGGTGAAGCCACTGCCTGATTGGGATGTCGATCATGTCCGTCCAGTAGATCGTCATCGCCTGATTGAATAGGCTGACCAAACTGGGGTCGCCTGGGGCCAGAGGGCGCATCGTATCGACAATCGCGTCAAAGGCCGGATTGTTGTAACGCGAGAAGCAGTTGCCGTCGGCAGTAGTGCCAATCGGCGCACTGTAGCGGCTGTGATACAGGTCGAGCGTCGCATACGGGTCGATCACACTGGCGCCATGACCGAACAAGTACAAACCGGGCACACCGTCTGCCATGTTCTGATAGGCATTGCCGCCGAAATTAGCAGATGCCTCGAAACCGCCGTTACGCAGCATCTGCACCAGCGTTGGCACGATGTCCGAATGGATTGACTCGAACCCGTTAATGGTGGCATTTACACGACTACCGTTTTTCACCCAGAAGCCATCTGAATCCTTGGTGAAACCGGCTGTTGTCATGTGCTGAGCGGTCTTCGTCAGGTCGAATGTGTGAACTCCGAGTCCGTCAGCGATAGGCTTTGCGCCAGTCAGGTAAGGTTGCAGAGCCGGGTATTCCGGGTAGGGGTAGATGGTGGTGACCTTGGCGCCCAGGTAGATCGCAGTATCGATCGCATCGCGGTCAATTGCGTAGTTCATCGCCCAGCGAACGTCCGCATTGCTATACGGGTACAGCAACGTATTCATCCATAGCGAGTTTGGCCACCAATCCACATAGCCCAGGGGCTCGTCGTGACCAGTGTGGGTTGTGACCTTGGCATTTGCTGCGATGGCAGCGTGGATGAGACCGGAGGATAAGTCGAGGCACGAGTCGCACTCATTGTTCGCAATACGTTGAACCGGGCCTACGACATTCGAATATGGAATGAATACGACGCGTTCGATGTCGGGTCGCGGTTGGAAGCCAGTCCTGAAGCCCCACCAATCCGGGTTGATGTCATAGAGCAGTTGTTCGGCTGACATGGCGACGTTGAACATGCCACTGTGCGGCATGTTGTCTCCGCCCGCGTAGGTGTGGATGTCGGCGGGGGCGACGCCTGCGGCTTCAAAAACATGCGCCGGTAGCGGGCACATGCCCGTGTCGAACTTATAGCTAAGTATTTCAAACTTAAAGCGCGGTTGTGCGCCGTCGAAGAAAATCACGGCGGTGCTGTCGTCAGGGGTGGTAATAGCGGCCACGAAGTCGTGAATCTGGGCGTGATAGTCGAGGTTGACATTGGCTTTGTACGCATCCAGCGTCCACTTGACGTCTCCGGACGTGATAGGCACGCCATCGCTCCACGTAACGCCGCTGCGGAGTTTGATGGTGAGAGTCGTGTAGTCGGCGTTATATGTGCCGCTCTCGGCCAGCCAGGGGATGTCCTTGTCCGCGAATACCGAATAATAGAACAGCGGGGCCCACAGCAGCGCCCCGCCTTCCTGGTGATTCATGCCGCCTACCGGGTTGGTCATACCAACCCACGTGAATGATGTGCCGCCGGCGCTAATAATAAGGGTGCGATGGCGCGGGACGCTGTTAACGGCTGCAGGGGCGCCGGGCGTGTTATATCCCGTGAGTTGCGAAGCAAGCACCCGCTGCGATGCCAGAGTCGAGGCGCTCCCGGTGAATGTCGCGGCAAGCGTGCCGGCGCCAACCAATGCGGACAGGCGAAGCATTTCTCTACGTGTAATCTTGTCTTTCATCTTCCCGCCATTCAGTAGTAATGTTGTCCTATGACGAGGTAATTATGACCTGTTCCTGAATCTGTGCAAACGTGATGGATCTCATCCATTGCAGCGGTCGATCGCCATCTTCAAGTAGCCTCTTCTTCAGTGTTCTCAACTGCCGGGCTGGTTTCCTGTTGCCCCGCCGCCCGTTCCAGGTTCAACGCCAGCAATCGGCTCAATACGTCTTCATCGCTCAAATCATGCGGCCAGCCATAAGCATCGAAGACGGCGGCATCGAGCTTCTTGTGCGCCAGGTCCAGCCAGGTGGAGGCGCTCCTTGACGCTGGATTGACGCCACTTGTTGACGAACTCCTGAGGGGTGATGGTGGGCTGCATAGGTGGCTCGTTAGCTAGAGCGCGAGGGGATTGTAGCCGTCATTGCCAGCACACCCGATGAAAGTGTGCTGGCATTATTAAAGGCAGTGGCTTACGCGTGCGCCGCAGTTATGAGCGCCTTGATGCGATCGGTGTGTTCCCACGGCAGGTCGATATCGGTGCGGCCAAAATGACCATACGCCGCGGTCTGGCGGAAGATCGGCCGGCGCAGATTTAGATCGCGGATGATCGCGCCGGGGCGCAGGTCGAACACCTCATTGATCGCATTGATCAACGCCTCATCACTGACCTTGCCCGTGCCAAACGTTTCGACATTGATGGACAGCGGATGCGCGATGCCAATGGCATAGGCAACCTGCACTTCACAACGGTCGGCCAGTCCAGCCGCCACGATGTTCTTCGCCACCCACCG
>Ga0114951_10002756_pt1 | contig 19330 bp, 14 predicted proteins | sample AM7aDNAmetaG_FD_88677 | JGI IMG/M metagenome (GOLD analysis project Ga0114951, IMG submission 88677) | Freshwater microbial communities from Finland to study Microbial Dark Matter (Phase II) - AM7a DNA metaG | ecosystem: Environmental > Aquatic > Freshwater > Lake | place: Finland: Lake Alinen...
CCAGCTTGATGGCTCCGGGCAGAACCCCGACTGAGACCTCTGTTCCGTATCCAAGTCCCAGGCTGAAAACGGGCAACAGGGCAGATGAAATTCCGATGGTGGTTCCGATGCCGGGAAACATCGGCAGGCCAAAACCAAGATTGTCGCCTGTAAAGGGATTTACGACCGGAACGCCGGTTCCTTCATCAATAAACCTGAAAACCAGTTTGCCCGGGCTTTGGGTCCCAAACAGGGTGGGCATTCCACCGTTAAGCTCAAAATTTGATGAAAAATCAGGCGAGTTATAATCCGCACTCAGTCCGGCACCAATCTTGAGAGAAAAAGAGAGTTCCCATTGCTTGAGCACATTACCGGTTGTATTGAGGTTATTCAGGAAGGCAAATCCCTGGTGACCAGTGATGTCGGAAAGGTAGAAGTTTGCATAGGTTGAAAAATTCGCTGGAATGGTATTTATTTGGTTCCCGACATTGATTTGAGCGGTTGCTACTGTGGAAGAAAATAAAAGGGCCAGCAACAGGGAGGATAAATATTTGTTTTTCATGGTAGTCCTGATAAAGATTGATAAAGTTTTGACTGGAAGGATTAATCTATAGGGGCCAGTTCAAGTATTCCCTTTTTACCATCAGATACGCCCGAGAGCTTGATATAACCAAAACGGGATTCGAGAACCGTAAGAGTGGTATTGAAATTTGGGAAGACAAGGGTCAATTGTACTTCACCAGTGGTCTTTTTAGCAATTGAATAGGAACCGATAATTGTTGTATGATCCTTGGCTGTGCCGAATAACTCTATCTCTTTTGCAGAGCGTAATTGGCCAGGGGTGAAAATAAACCGGTCGGCTTTCTCGAAACGCATGGTATTATCGGTATAATAATTCCATTCAAGATCCTTGGTCAGGTCTTTTCCCTGGTCATCCACGATGGTACTTACTTTCCAGGTTCTCCCTGTCCGCTCCATTGACCAACTATCCCCCTCATCCCAGGTGCGCAAACACAGATGCAGATGAACAGGAGGGGTATTTAGCCCAATGGCAGTTACATTTACGTTGAAATTGTAATCAATGAACCCGGAACGCACTCCTGAAGCAGAAGCAGAAATCCCATCAATTTTCAGCAAAGGATCCGACCAGGTTGAGTTTCCATCCTTATCCCGGCCATCATAATAAATTTGTGTTAATGACTTGAGATGATCCTCCAGGGAAATTGGACCGGAAAATAGTAAATGATAATCGCCAGTACGTGAGAGTTCCCAACTCGTAAGATAACCATCCCACATCCCCGATTCGAATTCGTACCGGGTGGTATAGAATCTATTGAAACCATTAACCCCATTAACAGTGTAATAATCATCTTCGCAAGATGAAGATGCCATCATCAGGGCAAGGAGCAGGAAGCCAGTTATTCCAAAGTATAGTTTTTTCATAATGATTAATTTTTCAAGTATTAATATGGCGGCATTGTCTCCGGTTTTCATCCTTTCAGTGAGCGGGTTATGCTTCCTCAAGAATAAAAGTAGTCATGTGTTATTAGATTCACGAATCCGTCAATTACTTTTTGACGAACAGTATATATTTTCATGCGGGCAATCAACGCTAATCATATCTTTGATTAACAAAATATTCCATTGACATGAGACTTAAAATTTCCCTTCTTCTCATTCCGTTTTGCTTCGGCTTATTGCAGGTATCAAACGGCCAGACGGTACAACAAAATTCCAACGGATTAAAATTCAGTGTGTCCTTTGATCAGTCAGTCCATCCATCCAATATTACAGGACGTGTGTATGTAATGATTAGCCGGAAAGAGGGCCGCGATCCCAAAAGTCAGGTGGGAGTGAACGGCGTTCCTTTCTGGGGAATGAATGTTGAAGGATTGGCCCCGGGCCAGGGTGCCGCAATAGATGACAAGGTTTTCGGTTATCCCCTCGAAAGCATAAAAGAAATTCCTGCCGGCGACTATTTCGTGCAGGGATTCATCAATATATATACTGAGTTTAAGCGGTCGGACGGGCATACGCTGTGGATGCACAACGACATGTGGGAAGGCCAGGACTGGCGCCGTGGGGAAGGCAACCTGTTCAGCGCGGTAAAAAAGGTTCATATCGATCCGGCAAAGCCTGAAACCATTGAACTCGTTTGCACCAGCGCAAATCCGGCAGTTAAAATTCCGGAGGATTCGAAAATGGTTAAGCGGATCAAATTTAAGAGCAAGCTGCTCTCCGATTTCTGGGGTCAGCCAATCTATCTGGGCGCAACGGTTCTGCTGCCAAATGGTTATGATGAACACCCCGATAAATTCTATCCGGTAAATTACCAGCATGGTCATTTCGGACTCGGAGTGCCTTTCGGGTTTCGCGATCCTTCGGCGCCGGCAGCAGCTTCCGGCCGGCCCGATCAGGGCTTCACCGGTTTTTGGATGTCCGATACCTGTCCGCCCATGATCGCTATCAATATTCTTCATCCCTGTCCGTATTATGATGATTCATACGCGGTGAATTCACCCAATGTCGGCCCCTATGATGATGCAATCAATCAGGAACTTATTCCGATGCTGGAGCAGAAATTCAGGATCATCAGGCAGCCGTATGCCCGTATTTTATCGGGAGGATCAACCGGCGGGTGGATATCTCTTGCTCAACAGATTTATCATCCGGATTTTTATGGAGGCGTATTCTCTTCGTGTGCCGATCCTGTTGACTTTCACTATCATCAGATCGTGAATATTTATGATGATCCGAACGCCTATTACGTGGAATTTGACTGGAACCGGATTGAGCGGCCTGATACGAGGCGGACCGATGGGAACGTGAGATCCACCATGGCCAATGAAAATCTTTTTGAACTGGTTGCCGGAGACAAAAGCCGGTCGGGTGGCCAGTGGGATATCTGGGAAGCAGCCTTCAGTCCGATCGGACCCGACGGATATCCGATGCGCGTATGGGACAAGCGGACGGGCATTATTGATCATGCCGTGGCAGCGCAATGGAAGAAGTATGACCTGCATGTTTATCTGGAAGAAAACTGGCCGAAAATCGGCAAAGACCTGGTGGGGAAATTTTTCATTTATACCGGAGATATGGATTCTTATTATCTGAATAATGCGATGGAGCTGCTCGATGGTTTTTTAAAGAAGACCAAGGATCCTTATTTCGATGGGCTGGTTGAATTCGGCCGGAAGCAGCCGCACGGATATGGGCCGCGAGGACCTGAACTCGTGAAATTGATGGCTAAGCAGGTGGAGAAAAATGCGAAGAAATAGTCTATGAAACTCCGGATATTTTTTCTTTCCATTGCTCTGGCAGCTGGCATTTTTTCAGCTCATGCCCAGGAAAACTGGACCCATTTCAGAGGTAGCAACCTTAACGGAATTTCAGATGCCAAACAGGTGCCGGTAATATGGAATGATAGCACGAATATCTTATGGAAAACGGATATTGAAGGGAAAGGATGGTCGTCGCCCGTGGTATTTGGTAATCAGGTTTGGGTAACAGCGGCAACCGAAACAGGAGGGGAAATGTCGGGCGTTTGCCTGGATTTGAATTCCGGCAAAATTATATTCAACCTTAAGCTTTTTAATCCCGAATCCATTTATGGAAAGCACGATGTAAACACTTATGCCACACCTACGCCATGCATTGAGGAGGGACGGGTGTACCTTCATTTTGGAACTTATGGAACCGCCTGTTTAAATACCATGGATGGGTCGACACTCTGGAAACGTACCGACCTCAATTGCGATCATGCCCAGGGACCGGGGGCATCGCCTTTCCTTTATAAAAATCTGCTGATCCTCCATATGGAAGGGACCGATGTCCAATATATAGTGGCGCTCGATAAACTCACCGGTAAAACGGTGTGGAAAACGGAGAGGCCAAAAGCTGTTTACGACCGGCTGCTTCCTATTGGCAAAAAGGCATATATCACCCCGATCATCATTAATGTAAAAGGGAGGAATCTCCTTATTTCGAATGGATCTGCCGTATGCATTGCTTATGATCCGATGAATGGGGAGGAAGTTTGGCGAATTGTGGAAGGGGAGGATTCCTCCATCGCGATGCCGGTTACCGAAAATGGGATCATCTATTTTTATCCCGGATTTGTGACCAGCGCTGATGGTGAAAAGTATGCTGAACTGCTGGCTGTTAATCCGGATGGCACAGGCGATATTGCGGCAACAAATATTCTGTGGCGCTTTCGTTCGCCCGTTTTACAATTGTCGACTCCATTGATTAAGGACGGACTGATATACACGATCGACACCCGCAACACCCTGTTTTGTCTGGATGCCAAAACGGGTGCTGTGGTCTATTCGAGGAAACTTAAACAGAAATATAATTCGTCGCCTTTGTATGCCAACGGTAACATTTATTTCACTTCGGTAAGGGGCGAAACCATGGTCTTTAAAACCGGCAGACAGTTTGAAATGGTAGCGGAAAACAAGCTTCCCGGCGAGGTTTTTGCGACACCGGCGATCGTGGGGAACTCAATTGTGCTGAGGAATGAGAGGAGTTTGTACCGAATAATTTCGTCTGCAAATACTTCGGAAATATTGAAATAAGTTTATCCTATAATTTCTTTCTCCCAGAGCATTTCAAGAAATTTTCTGTATGGTATAATGTGGATTTCTCCTGCTTTTCGCTCTGCTGGTTCATTACAAACTACAATAGATTTACGGGGATACAATTCCTCATTAAAGGTTCTGATTCCAATTATATCTTTTGATTCAACCCGATTGGAACCTTTGACCTCGATGGCAATTTCACCGTCACCCAGAATAAAATCTACTTCAAGGCCGGTTTTAGTCCTCCAATACCCGATTTCGAAATCCAGATTATGATACGAACGAAAGGCAACTATCTCCAAAAGGATAAAATGCTCGAATGCTTTTCCAAATAATTCACCCCGCTCTTCATTAATAAATCTTTTAGTAATTGTGCCGGCAACGCCTGTATCAAAAAGATAGAATTTTGGCGTCCTCGTAATGACCTGACGCGTTTGACGTTTTTTAAAGGGATCTAGCATGATCCCCATCAGGGTATCGATCAGGATTTGGTAATATTCCCTCACTGTTTTGGAATCAACACCGCAGTCTCTTGAGATGTTTAGGTAATTTGTCATTTCTCCGTGTGAAAACCCCACCGAATCAAAAAACCGTGAAAATGATGGAATATTACGGACAAGCCCTTCCTGAAAAACCTCTTCCATAAGGTAATCCTGAACATAGGACCTAAGCGATCTTCTGGCATCAACTTGTTGATAATGTGATGGAATCATTCCTTTGTTTATAATATCCAAAAGGTTCCAATCTTTAAGTTCAGCAGTAACCAAAGGGAATAGTTCGTACCTCCATGCACGGCCACCCAGCAGATTGGCTTGACCGCGTCTGAGCTTTCTGGCACTTGAGCCACAAAGGACAAACCGGATTCCTTGATTCTCAATCAAGCGATGCACTTCATCCAGGATTTTTGGGATCTTCTGAACCTCATCCAGGATTATGGGGCGGGAAAGCAGATCCGGATCCAAAGCCATTAGCTCCTCCCCAAGTAGTCCGGGCCTATTTGAAAAACGAAAAAATAGATCAGTTTCAAGAAAATCATAAGTCTTGCTATTCGGGAATAGCGTTCTCAATAAGGTAGATTTTCCTGTCTTTCTCGGACCCCAAAGGAAGGCTGATTGTCCGGCAGGCAATTCAATTTTTAGAAATCGTTCAATTTTTTCCATAACAGGACAAATGTAATGAACTTTTTCGGAATGAACTCCGAAAATAGATGCTAAATTCGGAGTGAGGTCCAAAATAGTTTCAATCAAGATGTATTAAATGATTTAGTATCTTTGATCATCCCCCACGCTATTTCATTGTAATCTAACTTAACCGACTATGGGGTATATCAAAGTTTTTTCTGTTTGTCTGCTCCTCGCCGTCTGCACTGCACTGCCTGCCCAAAACCGTAAATATCAGATATCGGGAGTGGTGGTTGATTCAGTGTCGGGGCAGCCGATGCCAGGTGTGAGTATCCGGGTGGTGGGGGTGCCGGGTGGTGGAGTCACCAACCTGGCAGGTGAATTCACGATGCTGCTCCTGCGGCTGCCCTCCAACCTGTATTTCAGCTATGTGGGTTACAGCATTGGCAGCTATCTGGCAATAAAATCGGGCGAAAAGGGGATCAGGATTGTGCTGCTCCCGGAAACCCGTCAGATCGGAGAAGTTATGGTCAGCGGCCAAAAGATTACGAAGGTGATGAAGGGCGATACGCTCAATGTCATTGATTATGAAATCGACGGCGACCGGATTATTGCCTATGCCAGCCCATATAGAAACACGGGCGATCTGCGGATTTATCTTACCACCCTGAGAGGCGAAAATCTTGATGACATAAAGGTTAGCCAAGGTGGAAAATCGATTAAGCACCCTGAAAAAATGGATCCCGAAACTGAATTTCTCATTCGGGATTTCACCGGTCAGGTGAATTTTCTGGACAAAAATTGTGCACATGAAGTAAGGCATGAGTTCGACCGGCTTACGTTTGGCTTTGACACTCCCTATGCCGATTTTATTGGCCGCGTGATGCCGATTAAGTGCGAAATGGCCGGGCAGATGGTATTCCAGGTGAGCACGCCAGCAGAGAACTTAACCTGGTTTTTCGGTAGGGGAAACCTCTATGGAAAACCATTAAAAGTGGTCAAGGATAAGTATGGGTTTGGACAATATGTGCGTGACACCAAATGTGTGAGCGCACCCATTTTCAGAAAGGGCAATGAACTTTATATTTTCGACTTTTTCAGTGGTCATATTGAAATTTTCAATCTTGATTTAGTTACTGCCAATATGGTTCCCATTGATTTTCAATACAAAGAAGTTAACCGATTTTTAGTTTGGAATTATAAGGATGTCGACACCTTTAATTTTACCCAGACCATCCTGTTCGATGAGGTCAGGGGAAAGGCTTATGCATTTTTTAAAATGCGCGACAGCGGCCGGCAATCTCTCAGGGAAGTGAACCTTGAAACCGGAAAAATCATCAGAACCATTGAAATTCCTGATTTTTCAAACATTTCGAATATCAGGGTTTACGACAATGCGGTATACTTTCTTTACGACACCAGGGTTTATCCTTACTACCGGCTGCTTTACCGGATGGTTATTTAAACAAATCAGAAAATGGAAACAATAAATTATCAACGAGTGAAAAACTATTTTCTGCTATTTAACCTATGCCTTGCTCTCTCTGCTTCTTCCTTGTTTGGCCAGACCGGTTCAATTAAAGGTGTCGTAACCGATTCCCTCACCGGTCAGCCGGTGGCTGGTCTCTCTGTGTTCATCCCTTCTACCACCTTTGGAAGCTCCACCAATCAGAAGGGTGAATATCATCTGGATAAGCTGAATCCCGGTGATTACACCCTTGAATTCCGGCATCTTTCTTACCCGGTATATACCCGCCCGATTAACATTACTGAAGGGAAAGAGATTGTCCTGAATATGGTCATTGCCGAGCAATCGAGGAAATTGAAAGAATTCGTCATCCGCGGTAAGGTGCCGGACAGGCGATTGGGATTTGAACTGTTAAAGGAATATTTTCTTGGCGATCAGCACGGTTCCTCTTGCGAACTGAAGAATCCGGAGGACCTCGCCTATTACTATGATGGAGATGTTATTAAAGCAATTGCTAAAAAGCCATTGCAGATAGTTAACAAACACCTGGGATATCGAATTACCTATTTCCTCGATTATTTCAGGTATGCTGAGGATAAGAACCAGGATCCGGAAACTTCGGTGGGAGCGTATTTTGGCTATTCCGGAAGTGCTCTCTTCGAAGACTTATCGGCGGGAATGCCGTTGAGCACCCTTAACTCGAAAATTAACCGCGCCAGCGAATTCAAGGGCAATTTGCGTCATTTTCTCGCCAGCCTGTATGTGAATGAATTGCCGGCTAATCATTATGAATTGCGAAAGGCATATCGGGGACTTAAGGACCTCCAGAATTCGGAGAAGCAAAGCCTTGCGATTTCTAAAATCAGACTGGCCCAAATGGACAGCCTTTTCAGTTGGGAGCCGGTATCAGGGAAATCCGAATATCTCTTTTATGATCCAACAGAGGAGTTTCACTTTAATGAATCTCAGGTAAAAGACGGGCCGAAAACAGGTCAGATGATTCTATCGACCGATTACCTTCTGTTGGTATTCAGCGATTTTCGACGGACAAAAGACCTTCTGGATGATAGGATTTCTTCATTGAGGCTCCCGGCTGGTGGTATCACTTTCGATAAAGATGGGAATTACTGGGCGCCCAATGGCGGACTGAGCTGGATTAATCTTCTCAATACCATCCTGGTAAAGAGCATGCTTCCGGATGATTATATGCCGAAGATCCTGATGACTAAGTAGCTTGTATGAGGAGGTTTCCGCAGTTCAGAAACTGTACCCCACACTCAATCCGACCGGGAAAAACATAATATAGCCCTTATTGAAAATCTGTCCAAAATCCTCCTTGAAGAGAGGAATGTTGCAAAATAGCCTGATATGTAACGGGTTAAAAGCCGCAACTCTGAATCCGACTATCGGATAAGGATAAAAGTGCGGGTTGCTTCCTGTATACATGGTCCCACCAGCACCCAACTCAAAATAAAACTCGTCGGATCCGAGGTTTGCTGTTACCTGAAAATGAAGGGTAAGTAATTCTTCCGGAGGAGTTTTCGGTTCCCCACCTCCGCCAAAAAGAAAAATGCCTGAATTATAGGTAGCTGCCTGATTGTACCCAATCCCGATTTTTGCCGACCAGAATACTTTGGGTTGGACGTTAAAGAAGTGCTCATAATTAACTGACATAATTGAACCCTGTCCAACCAGGTTCAGGTCAATGACATTCATAAATATTATTCTGGGGCCACCCGGGACAGCCACTGGATTCGCAGGCTGTAATTTTAAGTTGGTGTTACCCTCCGTCCTTGCGATATTGGTGCCAGGCTTTATACCGGGTTTAATTGAATCTGGATTCACCGCTGGAGGTTTTGGCGGAGCAACCAGAGGAAGCACAGGAAATTTGAATTGCTGATAATCGATCAATCGATACGGCGTTTTACCAGCCATCTCTTTTAGTAAAACCGATTCCTCATTCACATCGATGACCGACTTACCGGATGGTAATAATGCCGCCAATGAATCGAGCTGTTTTATTTCAGCTTCGTTTAAATTAACATTACGATAGATGTCGCTTTTGGCCAGCCTGATTTTTAGGACCACCCTGAAGTCAGGCAATTGAGCCAGCACTGCATATCGGAAATCCTTTGGTCTTATATAAGGAGTGCATCGGCAAATCTGGTTTTCCGATGGATCAATAATATAACCGATTTTTTCGTTCAGCCTGATAAAGACAATCTCCTGATCCGATGACTGGGCAGGGCAAGGGCAAGTGGAAAAAAAAGCAGCCTGAAGGAGCAAGAGGCAGGTCCCTAAAATTGTTTTCATTTCCAGTCAGATAAGGTGAGTGGTGATTGGTTAGCAATCAAGGCCTTAGAAAGGTATGTACATTAATAATAGAATCCAAATAATTAGTATCTTTGGTCATCCCCCACGCTATTTCATTGTAATCTAACCTAACCGACTATGGGGTATATCAAAGTTTTTTCTGTTTGTCTGCTCCTCGCCGTCTGCACTGCACTGCCTGCCCAAAACCGTAAATATCAGATATCGGGGGTGGTGGTTGATTCACTGACCGGCAAGCCGATGAATGAGGTAAATATCACCGTAGTCGGAATTCCGGGCAATTGGATGACAAATCAGGCCGGTGAATTTATTGTGCAGGTGCAACGGCTGCCATCGGTCCTCTATTTCAGTTATGTGGGTTACACCATCGGAAGCTGCCTGGCAGAAAAATCGGGCGAAAAGGGGATCAGGATTGCTATGCTTCCTGAAACCCGCGCAATCAGCGAAGTAACAGTGACCGGTGAAAAGATATCCAGATTAACAAAGGGCGATACCATCAATATAATCGACTTTGAAATTGAAGACGACCGAATCATATTTTTTGCCAGCGTTTATAAAAATCCGAAGGATCTGCGGCTCTATCTGGCGAACCTGAGAGGCGACACAATCAGTCATTTACGGGTGACCGATGCCGGCAAGGAAATTAAGTTTCCGGAAATCATGATGCCAAAAACTGAGTACCTGATCAGGGATTTCACCGGAAAGATCCAATTTCTCGACAAGGATTGTGCTCATGAAATCAATCACTATTTCGATAGGCTGACTTATGGTTATGATACCCGCTATTCTGATTTTATTGGCCGGGTGCTCCCGATTAAATGCGAGATGGAGGGGAAACTGGTTTTTCAGGTCTCAACAACCACTGGTAATTTCACCTACTTTTTCGGACGGGGATCACAGGAAGGAAAACCCATAAAATTTGTACGGGACAAAAAAGGGCCGAGCCGCGATATTTCTGATGTCCTCCGGGCATATGCCCCGCATTTTGTTGATATTAAGAAGTGTGTGAATGCCCCTCTATTCCGAAAAGGCAAGGAACTGTACGTCTTCGATTTTTTCAGCGATCATTTTGAGGTATTCGATAAAAACCTCAATTCAGTCAGAAAGGTTCCCATAAGTTTCCAGAACACCACAGTAACAGATGGTCTGATCTTCCGCTTTTCCACTGTGGATATCGATGTCAGAAATTTCACCCAGAATATCCTGTATGATGAAAAAGCGGAAAAAGCATATGCCTTCTTCCGCTATCATTCAGATAATAAGCAATATCTGAAAGAGATAAATCTCGAAACCGGACAAATCGACCGGGTGATCGGGATCCCCGATTTTCCCAATATTTCGAATGTGAGGGTTTATGACAATGCAGTGTATTTTCTTTACGATACCAAGGTTTATCCTTTCTACAGGCTGCTTTACCGGATGGTTATTTAAAAAATCAGAAAATGGAAATATGAAAAACTTTTTTCTGCTATTTAACCTGTGTCTTGCTCTCTCTGCTTCTTCATTGTTTGGGCAGTCGGGTTCAATCACCGGCGTGGTTACCGATTCATTAACCGGAAAACCTGTAGCAGCAGTATCCGTTTTTATTCCCTCCACCACCTTTGCAACCATGACCAATCAAAGGGGTGGATATCATCTGGATAATCTCAATCCGGGCGATTATACTCTTGAGTTCAGGCATCTGTCCTACCATTTGGTTACGAAGCCGGTGACTGTGCTGGCCGGACAACAGATTGTCGTGAACCTTGTCATTGCTGAGCAATCCACCAAGCTGAAGGAATTTGTGATCGTTGGGAAAGTGCCCGACCGGCGGGTCGGATTTCAGTTGTTTAAGGAATATTTTTTAGGCGACAGGAACGGAACAGCGTGCACGGTAAAAAATCCAGAGGATATTTCCTATTTCTACGACGGCGATGTTATCAAGGCAATAGCAAAAAAACCACTTGAAATTACTAACCGCTATCTGGGTTACCGTGTGACCTACTTTCTTGATTATTTCAAATATGTAGAGGATAAGAAAAGGGACGAGAACTCTGAGGTGGGAGCTTATTTTGGCTACTCCGGGAGTGCTTTTTTCGAAGATTTATCCAATATAATGCCACTGAATTCTATCGGATTTAAGATGAACCGTGCGGGTGTTTTTAAGGGCAGCCTCCGGCATTTTCTCGCCTGCCTTTATGCAAATGAATTACCGGCTAACCATTACTCTGTCAGAAAGGCTTATCATGGCGCAAAAGATTTGCAGCATGTCGAGAAGCTGAGTAATTCGATGACCAAAATCCGGCTGGCCACCATGGACAGCCTGTTTAACTGGGATCCGGTATCGGGACAGACAGAATTTCTTTATTTTGATCCGAATGAGGAATTCAGGTTTAGTGAAAACCAGGTAAAAGCCGGACCTAAGGACGGTGAGAAAACCTTAACCACGGATTATTTTTTGCTGGTGTTCAGCGACTATCAAAAGACCAAGGACCTTAGGGATGACTGGATTTCCTCACTGCGCCTTTCGCCTGATGGCATGACGTTCGATAAAGATGGTAATTACTGGGTTCCCAATGGGGCATTCAGCTGGACGAACCTCCATAACACGATCCAGGTAAAGAGCATGCTTCCCTATGAATTCATGCCGAAGATTCTTATGACCAAGTAACTTGTCTAAGGAGGTTCCGGACCCCCAGACCGAAGTCTGGGGTTAACCATATCGCTATGTATCAGCCTTATGGATATCCCCAGGTTTTAGCCCGGGGTTTTTTTACGCCTGAAGATATCCCAGATCGATCTTCTTTTTTCAACCGCTTTCGGTGTTTCTGCCGGTTTTGACAACTGTTTTTCCGGTTTCTCAACCTTAACCTCTTTATTGAAGAATGAGCGAACCTTATCTAACAGATCTCCCTGCCTGAAATCATTGCAATCCAGCGCCCCGCTCAGTTCATCCGGCATAACGCGAAATGGTTTTATCAGGTCGCCGGCTGCAAAATTATTGAGCTCAACCTTTCGCAGGGTCATGGCTACCAGTGGCAATGCCAGCGTGCTTCCGGCACCGTTGGATCCCTGGTTAAAATGAATGGCGGGCAAGGCTGCTCCTACCCGGGTTACGATCACTAAACCGGGATTGAATGCTCCGAACCAGGCATCTGAAAAATTCTGGGAGGTCCCTGTTTTCCCCGCCCATGGCGATGTTACCCCGTACACGCTGCCCATCGTTGCCCCGGTACCTTCACGTACAGCTTTCTGAAGCATGGCACTCATGAGGAAGCTCGTGTTTTCACTGATTATCCTCTCGGTGGGCGGAGTAAATGTGTTCTGATAAATTATCTTTCCATCGGGTGCCGATATGGAAACTATACATTTTGGGTCGATTTTAAACCCCCCATTGGCAAGAGAAGCATAAGCAATGGCCAATTCATATACACTGGCTTCTGCAGTACCCAAAGCCAGCGATGGATTGTCATGAATATCAAAGGAAAATCCCATTTTTCCCCAAAGGTCGGAAACCGGACTAAAACCGACCTCCCGGTACAGGTTCACTGTAGGGATATTCATCGATTTTGCCAGGGCGCCTGCAAGGGAATAATATCCTCCGGTGGTGTTATCATAATTTTCCGGACTCCAGTCCTGAAATCCCGGAATTTCGATTGGGGCATTGCTTAAATAATGGCAGGGGCTGATCCCGGTTTCGAGGGCAGCCGTATAGAGGATCGGCTTAAAGGCGGAGGCCAGCTGTCTGCGGGCTGTGATCTGATCGTAAGGATTTGTCTGATAATTTATTCCTCCTACCCAGGCTTTAATCGCTCCGGTGGAAGGATCCATCGCCATAAGACCGGCATGCAGAACGACATCCGACAGGTTCAGGCTGTCGTTGATTTCCTTAAGGCTACTCAACCCGGCAGGATTATTATATTGGTTCCGAAGCCTTTTCTGCATTACGCCCAGATGGTCCTTGAACGCCTGCAGGGCATATTTCTGCAGCCGGAGGTTCATCGTGGTTTTTACAATCAGCCCGTCTTCTTCCAGATTCCACTCGCCGCCATCGGGCCGCTCGAGATCCTTTAAGATGCGGTTTACCTCGGCCTTAACCCTGACAATAAAATAGGCAGCCGGTCCCTCAGATTCCGGATTGGCATAGTCGAGGATCAATGGTAATTTGCTTAGCTCTTCCGCTTCGCCAGGCTTCAGGTATTTGTATTTTTCCATTTGTGCCAAAACCACATTCCTTCTGGCCAGGGCATTTTCCGGATTCCGGTGAGGATTATATAAAGTATTGCCCTTTAACATTCCGATGAGGACAGCAGATTCCTGGATACTTAGCTGCATGGCTGTTTTATTGAAGTACCGCCGCGCTGCGGCCTCTATGCCATATATATTTTCCCCGAAAGCAACCGTATTCAGGTAAAGTACCAGTATCTCATCTTTGGTATAAATCTTTTCCAGTTGACGGGCGATAAGTGCTTCCCTGATTTTGGTGACGGGCATCGTGAGCCATCCGTGCTTTTGCCTGCCATACATGTTTTTTGCCAGCTGCTGAGAGATAGTGCTTCCTCCTCCGGATTCCCGGTTACTGAGCAGTATGGATTTGAAAACAACGCGCAGTACGCTCCGCGAATCGATCCCATCGTGCTGAAAAAATCGTGCATCTTCGGTAGCCACCAAAGCATTGATTACATGGTCGGGAACCTGGCCGTATAAAATGTTTGTCCGGTTCTCGGCAAAGATTTTTCCAATCAGTTCTCCTCCATCGGCCAATATCAGGGCAGCCGATTTGTTTTTGTAATTCTGCAGATCGGCCTTATTGGGCAAAGAACCGAAAGCTCCATAGTTGATTAACAGGATCAGAGCGGTTAAAAGAAGAATTCCTGCCAGAATAACTCCGAAGAGAATGCGAAATAACCTTTTTTTCATGGGGCTAAGATAAGGGACATTAATGGCTATATGTGGGAATCTTGTAAGTTAATTACATAGTTATGTAATACTTAACCATGCCTGATTCGTCACCTTTGACCTGAATACTTTAAAAACTAAATACATATCATTATGGGTAATTTACTTTATGTTATAGCTGTAATACTGGTGATCGCATGGCTGATCGGGCTGGTTGGGTTTCATCTTGGAGGTATAATACATATTCTTCTCGTGATTGCATTAATCGCCATTTTATTGCGAGTGATCCGGGGCAGAAGGAGCTGGTAAAAGGCCTTTACAGGAACTCCCAAAAAAGCGCCGGTAATCAAATTGATTGCCGGCGCTTTTTTATAGGTTCCGATATTAATACTTTTGAATCTGTTCGGAATCGCGGATTATCATTTCAGGTTTTCCTTCCCACATACCGATCAGACCAACGAGCCAGATGTACTGATTTCTAAAGTACCATTCCGGCTGTGATGTCATCTCTTCCACAACCAGGCGCGGGATAACAACGCTCAGGTCCTGATATGGAAACTGGTCGCCGATATATAAAATGTAGTTATCATCGTCGCTTGAAAAATAAACCTCTTTTACCTTACCGTATACTCTTCGCACTTCCCTTACGTAATCAAGGACATCATAAGCTGAGATAGTTTCTATCTGGTCGCCGAAACCAATATCCCAATTATCCTGATCCGGGTAATAATACATGAACCGGTTGAACAGATAGGGTGTCCAAATCAGGTCGATCTGTAATGGCCGGCGGTAAACATTCTGCTCTCTTCTAAGATCGATGGATCTTGGCCGATAGCCGGAATTGAGACTGACGCTCCTGATTACGCGGTAATCATACCAAGTATTGTATTGATTATATGCTTGTTTGAAATCATCGGATCTTCTCAGATTTTCATTATTGTCATAATCAACTTTGTATCTTTTATGCGTGAATACTTCATCATTCTGGTGACGGATAACTGAACCGTCATCCTTGGTGAAGGAGCCCTTATTTTCAACATAAACCCGGGTAACCGGCTGGTTTTTTATCCTCACGGCTACTGGTTCAACTGGCCTTTGAACAGGGGTTGGCCTGATTTGACGGACCTGAGTTGCAGCCTGATTTGATTTCTGCTGCCTTCCGGCATCGTATCTTTCCTGCCTTTTGTTTGAAGTTGATTTCTGGTCCTGTTGCTGTTGCTGTTGAGCGGCATTGGTCCTTTGCTGTTGCTGTTGCTGCTGTTGCTGTGCCGCATTGGTTCTTTGTTGTTGCTGCTGTTGCTTTTGTTGGGCTGCATTGGACCTTTGTTGCTGCTGTTGCTGCTGTGCGTTAGCCCTTGTCTCTATTCTGACAGCTCGGGCGGTTTTGACAACCGATTCCTGCTTAACATTACTGTTTTCGGTTTTATTTTCTTTCCCAGTTTCCTTTTTGCGCTGGTTATTTTGGGGATAAGCCGATAATCCTGCGACCAGTATTATGGCCAGTACAATTATTCTCTTCATGGGTATATGGTATTATATTTTAGATATGATATCAATTATTACAGTTCTGTTGTAAAAGCGCTCCTCCGGGAGGGTATTCTCAAATGGGGCTGTGGAAATATCTGAACCGAACCCTGAAGTTTCGTAGTTAATTCCTTTTTTCCCGCCTTTGGATAATACTTTTTTAAGGATAACCTGAACGTATTTGGCACGGTCTTTCGACAGCTTCATGTTGTATGCTTCATCACCAATGATATCCGTATGGCCGTGAATAATTACCGTTGAATTATTTGGTACCAGAGGTGCCACGACATCAGTCAGAAATTTTTCATAAACATCGACAGTCGAATATTTATCGAAATCGAACAGAATACTAAAACGCAGTGCAACTTCTTTCGGAGCATCATTTAGCTTGAGATGAAGTTTTCTTTCTTTTTTTATTTCAGTGCCCTGACTGGTCTGCCCGACCATCATCACTATATAATTTCCTTCCTGGCGGTCACCGAGAATTTTATTACCGGAAATGCTTGCCTTACTTTTTGTATATGGACCGTAACGCTGAATCAATCCTGTTTCATCGATGATCTCCAGGGACCATGAATTCAGGCTTAACCTGGTTCCATTTGATGTTTTGAAAATTACCCGGCTGTCTATCGGATCTTTCTGAACGGCAGATATCTGAATAGGGGTAAGAAGATCGGGGGATCCTGAACTCACAATATCCACCCTCCGGTCACCATCATGAAGAAGGTCTAGGTCATTTTCATTTCCGGTCTTTTCCGACCTGATTATTGGTTGATTTCTGCCTTCGGTAGTTATGCGTGATCCTTTTATCCCAAAAACCAAAACCAGATATTCCTTAACCGATTCTGCAATGCCTTTGCCGATATCCTCACCCAATCCGGCAGAAGAACCTATCAGGTTAACATTGCTGCGCGAATTGTCTCTCATGCGCGCTCCCAGTATGTTCAGGATGTTATAATAAATAATCATCTGGCGATTCGATCTTCCTTCAAGGTCTTTTGGTTCTGGTCCCTGAAATTGGCTAACCTTGAAATTTGCTGCCTCCTCCTCGTTCAGTTCAACATAACGGTCGGGTATCATCAGTGAGCCTTCATCAAAAAAAACATAATTTCGGACAGGGAATACTTCGATGGATTTTCGTCTTGCAGGTATGGATGCCGGTGCCTCGATTTCGAATCCAATTTCGCGAGCTGTACCCGCCTGACCCAACGCTAACATGGGGATAATGTCCCTGTCTTTATATTGTCTGTTGTGCGCTTTGGCAAATTTCAGAGCCATGCCAAACCGAAGGGTCGAAATCGACCAGCTCTCAAGGGTGCGCGGCTCCTGGCCAAAATAGGGATGATAGGAAACAAACGGTGTTAAAATAGCCACAGTCTTACTGTAAGCAGAAGTCAACCGGAAATCATAGCCGGCTCCTATCTGTCCTGAAAATATTGAATTTCTTACTTCTGTAAATTTCCCTTTTAAATCGGGCTGCAATTCCAGTGTATAGGTATAAGATTGGCCGATCAGCGATCTGAAAGCTGCGCCGGCAAAAAAGTAAAAGTCGGAGGAAAATGGTGCGACACGTATCCCCGGTTCGAAGGTAACGTATCTGAGTTTAACATTCAGAGCCTCCTTATTATTGGCAGGAGTCATCACTTTATCGAAATTGCCGCCCCTTCCGTCGTAACCAAGGTTGATCATTAAGCCAAGTACCTTATTTGGGTGGTACTCAAAAAGTCCGGTTAAATTCAGACCGGCCCCGCCGCCATAATGAAAGGCTGCCGGAGCATTGAAGCCATAATTTGCCGATGTATTGATGTTCTGTAGGCTGCCGGAGTAGTAGTTAAGATTTGCCCCAAGAGCAAATCCGACCCAGAATTTGGATGGAGCTGAAATTGCATCCTGCGCTACTGCCGCGGTGGCAATGCTGATGAGGAGCATGGCACTTATCAGGAATCTCCGGAATATTGATTTGCTGCGTAACGTAATAGGCTTCATTTTGTCAATCGATTTTGGAAGGATATTTTAATTACAAAACTGAAGATTATTGAATGGCAATGCATTACATAATTATCCTTATAAGTTGCATAATTCACACCTTCAGGGGTCACGGGAAGCATTCCGAAAGGCCAATGTGTGAATTATGTAACATTTTCAAAAAATTGTATAATGAATTCGGTCTGGAAGTGTTGAGATTTGTTTCGTGAGAATATTCATAAAATACATGGTCAGCAACCGTTGCCAGATGCTGGTAAAGGAGGAGTTGAAGAAACTCGGCCTTCATTTTATTCTGGTGGAGATGGGGGTTGTTGATATAATGGAATCTATTGGACCGGAGCAACGTGAGCAACTGCGAAAAGCATTACTCAATTCCGGTTTGGAACTTATGGATGATAAGAAAGCCATGCTTATCGAGAAAATCAAAAATGCAATTATCGAAATGGTTCATTATACCGATGAATTGTACAAGATGAATTTCTCGGAATATCTGAGCCAGAAGTTAAATCACGACTATACCTATCTCGCTAACCTGTTCTCAGAAGTACAGGGGATGACGATTGAGAAATTTATAATATCTCATAAAATTGAACGTGTTAAGGAACTGATCATTTATGATGAGATGAACCTTACCGAGATCGCTTACAAGATGCATTACAGCAGCGTGGCTCATTTATCCAATCAGTTTAAAAAAGTTACCGGGCTTTCCCCTTCTCATTTTAAGCAATTAAAAATAAAAAGACGGAGCCCGATTGAGGATATTGGGAATTCAATCAGTCAGGAAAAAATTACATGAAAACGGAATCACATTATGCCAGAAGTCTGATTGAAGCCAGCCTTGACCCTTTGGTAACCATAAGTATTGAGGGTAAGATCACAGATATGAATAAAGCTGTGGCTGACATCACTGGCTGGTCACGTGAGGATCTCACAGGGACTGACTTCTTTGAATATTTTACGGAGCCCCAAAAAGCCCGTGAAGTCTATCAGCAGGTATTTGCTAACGGATCGGTTTCCGATTATCCACTAACAATCAGGCATAAAACAGGAAAACTGACAGACCTGCTTTTTAACGGATCTGTTTATAAGGATTCAAGGGGTAAAGTATTGGGTGTGGTTATTGTAGCCCGCGATATTACTGATCAAAAGAGGATTGCGACTGCTCTCAAAGAAGCAATTGTATTTGCCGAGCTGGCAACAAGCATTGCCGAAGATGCAAAACTCAAAGCCGAAAAAGCCACGGTTATTGCTGAAAATGCAGTAAAAGCAAAGCAACAGTTTTTGTCGAATATGAGCCATGAAATTCGAACCCCGATGAATGCAATTATCGGGTTTACCAAGGTGCTGTTGAAAACAGATCTGACAGGCAAACAAAAAGAATATCTCACCGCAATAAAATTGAGCGGCGATTCATTAATCGTGCTTATCAATGACATTCTCGATCTGGCTAAAGTTGACTCAGG
>Ga0114951_10002757_pt1 | contig 19324 bp, 13 predicted proteins | sample AM7aDNAmetaG_FD_88677 | JGI IMG/M metagenome (GOLD analysis project Ga0114951, IMG submission 88677) | Freshwater microbial communities from Finland to study Microbial Dark Matter (Phase II) - AM7a DNA metaG | ecosystem: Environmental > Aquatic > Freshwater > Lake | place: Finland: Lake Alinen...
GCGCGCATGACCTGGGCCGAGCTGTAGCCTGGTGCAGCCGATGTATTGATCTGAGCGCACCGGTACAGGTTGTAGCGCATGGTGAACTCAGGGCCTATGGACTGCCGCATGGTCACAAGTGTTGACAGGGGCACCGTTTCACCCTTGTCGTTACGGACGTAAAACTGCCCGGCGTTTTCAGCCCGCGCCCGGTAGTCGCCCTCGGCCTCGACATAGACCTGCCACTGCCTGCCGAACCGGTTGAAGTAGTTGACCAGCGTGCCGCCCATGAAGGTCTGCAGCGTTGTGTAAATCTGCTTAAGGTCAATGCCCTGCTTGAGCGCCTTGTCGCGGTCTACATCGGCAAACACCTGCGGCACATCCGCCAGCAGGGTGGTGCTTATCATGCCGATCTCGGGCCTCTTGCGCGCGGCCTCGATAAACGCCTTGGTGTTATCGGCAAGAAACCTGATGTCCCGGCCGGCGCGGTCTTCAAGCATCATCGTGACGCCGCCTGCGGAGCCCACGCCGGGAATGGCCGGAGGCGTAAAGGCGAATGCGCGGGCCTGCGGCAATCTTGCAAGCTCTGCGTTGACATGGGCCATTATCGCCTCAAGCTTTTCTTCGGGCCGCTGCCGCTCGCCCCAGTCTTTAAGGGACACAAAGTAAAAGCCCGAGTTGGTCAGGTTGACGAATGACAGGAGGCTGAAGCCCGTGGTGTTGGTGTAATATTTGATGCCGGGCGTGTTTTTCAGTATTTCATCAATCTCCTGGCAGACGGCATAGGTGCGCTGCAGGGATGATGCTTCGGGAAGACTGGCAATCACATAGAAAAACCCCTGGTCCTCTTCCGGAAGAAAGCCGCCGGGCAGTTTTTCGCCCAGCAGCACCACGGCACAGGCGATAAGCGCCAGGAACACAAGGGCCAGGCCCGCCTTGCGGATAAGCATGCGGCACACGCGGGTATAGCCGTTAACGGACCTGCCGAACACGCGATTGAAGCGGACAAAAAACCAGCCCATGGGGCCGTGAGTGATTTCCTGATGCGGCTTCAGCAGCATGGCGGCAAGCGCGGGGCTCAGGGTGAGTGCGTTAAAGGCCGAGATGATGACCGATATGGCGGTCGTGACGGCAAACTGCTGATAGAGCTTGCCCGTGATGCCGGGAATAAAAACTGTTGGTATGAAAACAGCGGCAAGAATAAGGGCGATGGCGATGACGGGGCTTGAGACTTCATCCATGGCCATGATCGTCGCCTCTTTTGGAGAAAGGCCTTCTTCGATATGATGCTGCACAGCCTCGACCACCACTATGGCGTCATCGACCACGAGGCCGATGGCAAGCACCAGCCCGAACAGCGACAGCGTGTTGATGGAAAATCCGAGAAGGGGAAAAAAAGCAAACGTGCCGATGAGCGATACCGGTACGGCAAGCATGGGAATGAGCGTGGCGCGCCAGTTCTGCAAAAATATAAACACCACGATAATAACAAGGATCAGGGCGATATACAGGGTCGTGATGATGTCCTTGATGCCCTCGGTAATCGAGGTGGTGGTGTCAAGGCTGTTCACATAATCAAGATCAGCCGGGAACTTCTTCTTCTCTTCGGCCATCAGCTGTTTCACGAGCTTTGCCGCCTGTATTGCGTCGGAGCCCGGCAGCTGGTAGAGTGCCAGGCCCGCGGCGGGCTTGCCGTTTAAGCGGCAGATAATATTGTACACCTGCGCGCCGAGGTCCGTGCGCGCCACGTCCTTCATGCGCAAGATGGAGCCGTCCGGGTTTGCGCGGATCACGATATTGCCGAACTCCTCCTCGGTAATGAGCCGGCCCTGGGCGCGCATGGTATAGGTGAATTCCTGGCCTTTGGGCGCGGGCTCGCCGCCGACCTGTCCAGCCGGATTTACCGCGTTCTGCTTCTGGAGGGCCTCTATTATTTCAGGGACTGTGATGTTCAGCTTTGCCAGGGTGTCGGGCTTCACCCACATGCGCATGGCATACTGGCCGGCGCCGAAGATCCGCGTCTGGCTGATGCCCGGAACGCGCAGCAGCTTGTCGTTCAAGTTGATGTAGGCATAGTTTGCAAGAAAGGTCGCATCATGGGTGTTGTTCGGCGAATAGAGCGCAAACAGCATAAGCGGCGCGGTAGGGGATTTTGCAACGGTGAACCCGAAGTTTTTCACGTCCGCGGGCAGCTGCGAGTCAGCCTGCGCCAGGCGCATCTGCGCCAGTATCTGGTCGGTGTTGGGATCGGTATCAACATCAAAATTGACGCGCAGCGACAGTTTGCCGTCATTGGAATTGATGGAATACATGTAGTTCATGTTATCGACGCCGCTCATCTGCTGCTCGACGGGCGTGGCCACCGACTGCTCCACGGTAAGGGCGTCCGCGCCGACGAATGTCGTCTGAAGCTGAATTTCAGGGGGAACGATTTTAGGGAATTTCGCCACGGGCAGCCGGAGCATGGAGATAAAGCCCACCAGCACCAGAATGATGGAGATGACCATGGCGACAATCGGGCGGTTGATGAAAAAACGCGACATGGCAAGCTACCTTTTCTGCACGCTGTCAGGCGCAGGCTTAGCCTGCTGCGCTGCCGGGCTGCCCGGTGCTGCAAAGGGTTTAGGGTTTACCTTCATGCCATCTTTCACCTTCTGAAGGCCTTCTGCAACCACGCGCTCGCCTTCTGCCAGGCCTTCATTTATTATCCAGAGCCCGTCCGAGCGCTCACCGGTTTTTACCGGCCGGATATGCACGGTCGCGTCCTGGTCCACAACAGCCACCTGATAGCCGCCCTGAAGCTCGGTTACGGAACGCTGGGGAACAAGAAGGGCGTCCTTTTTAACCGTGAGGGCAACACGCACCCGCGCAAACTGGCCGGGCCTGAGCATATTGCCCGGGTTCGGGAACAGCGTGGCAACGGTAATCGTTCCTGTCTTAACGCCGACCTGCCGGTCAGCGAATGCGAACCTGCCCTGCTGCGGGTAGAGGCTCCCATCGGCAAGAAAAAGATCAAAGGGAATTTCCTGTTCGCGGCCGGCCAGCTGGCGCATGAAGTTCAGATATTCCTGCTCGCTTACGGAAATATAGACTTTAATGGGATCAAGGGTTGAAACCATGGTCAGCTCAGCGCTCTGCCCCGTGCCGACAAGATCGCCGATCTGGGCTTTGGCGATGCCGGCGATGCCGTCAATGGGCGAGATAATTTTTGTAAAGCCGAGGTCAACATGAGCCTTGTCGACAGCTGCGCGGGCCGCGCGCACATCGGCTGCGGCTGACAGCTCAGCGCCGATGGCGGCGTCACGGTCTTTTTTGCTGACCGCGTTTATCTCGGCAAGGGGCACGATACGGCCACGATCGGCTTTTGCCTGCACCCAGCGCGCTTCCTGCCGCGCCAACACCCCCTGCGCCTCTTCAAGGGCGGCAGCGAAGGGCCGCTGGTCAATTTCAAACAGAACCTGACCCTTTTTAACAAGCGCGCCTTCCGTATAATTTTGCTTTACCAGATAGCCCGTGACCTGTGCGCGAATCGTGGCATTCACCAGCCCGTCGGTCGTGCCGACCCACTCTGAATATACCGGCACATCTTTTTTGATAACTGCCACCGTCTCAACGCCCGGCGCCGGGGGCGCGGCCTTCTGAGAACCTGAGCAGGCGGCGCCAAGCGCGGTTAGCAAACAGAGCAGGAATAAATACGCAGGCACAATTTTTTTAATTTTACGGGTGTTCACCAAAACAGTCATGACCGGTCTCCATCTTTTTTTGTACGTAGCAGACATTAAGGGCACTTTCATCTTTTTTTTAAATTTTTCCAGGTTATGCCCTGTACGATCTCTCGCACCATGGCGGCAATCACTTCCACATCATCATCAATCTGTCCGGTGAGCAGCCGGTACCAGCTGTAGCCGAACAGAATATCAATTATCGTCTCAAGCTTGATATCAGGCCGCAGTTCACCGCGATCGGCTGCGCGCTGCAAGGTAAACAGAAGCCGGCGCCGGCGCTCGGGAAGAAACCTCGATCGCCACTCTTCAATGGCCGATGGATCGGCCTGCACTTCGGCTATCATTGATTTGAAGGCCTGACCGCTTGGGGTTTCACGCCAGAATTTCCAGATGGCGCGGGTGAGAAAAACAATTTCAGCTTCGATATTGCCAAAATCAGGAACGACTAAAGCCTTCTCTACATCACCGCCGTAGATATCAAGCAGCAGGTGCATTTTGCTTGACCACCACCGGTATATGGTGCTCTTGGATGCTCCCGACCGGCGCGCAACCTCCTCGATAGTAAAATTGGCATAGCCTTTTTCCTGCAGGAGAGCCGAAGCCGCATTAAGAATAGCTTTGCTGGTTTCGGCATTGCGCCTGCAGCCGGTTGATTGTTTGGCCTTGTCCCTGCTTGGTCTTTTTGTCCGCGTATCATTCTGCATAGTTTCCCCTTCGCGGCCTCAACTCACCGTGTGTTTTAGTACAGATGGGCTTCATCAGAAGTATCCGCCAGCCCCAGCCAAGAGTCCTATACAGGGCAATGACTACCATCATTAACCAGTGTGATATTTCAAAATACAATAGATACGATACGTATCGTTTTATATACCTCTTTAAAGCGCTAAATTCAAGTCTCAAATGCACTGCGGGAAGAATTAACCGAAAAACATGTGCTTTTGTATGGTTAGTACAGCGGCCCGACTAGATCTATATGGGTGAGATAGAGGCGGACATCAAACTCCAGCTGGTGGTAGGAGGGCTCCATATGCGTACATAAATTATAAAAAGCCTTATTGTGGGCCTTTTCCCTTAAATGAGCAAGCTCGTGAACGACAATCATTTTTAAAAAATCAACAGGGCCACATTTAAAAACCGAGGCGATTCTAATTTCATTTTTCGCTTTAAGCTTATGCCCCTGCACTCTGGATATATAGCTATGCAGGCCAAGGGCATTGTTGATCACGTTGATTTTGTCATCATACACAACCTTGCTCAGGGGAGGCGACGAGCGCAAAAATTCATTTTTTATTGCAAGAGTGTAATCGTAGAGTGCTTGCGCCGAGGTTATGTCATGCACGATCGGGTATTTGCTAAAGATAACCTCCCGCAACTGATTGCGGCTCAGCAGACCTTGTATATGGCTGATAACATCAGGCGAATAACCAGCCAAATAGGGTAACTCGTGCATGTATCGGCATGCCCCTTCATGAAAAAATTGGTAACTATTCAGCACCCCCGAGCTTTGTTGGTTAATCGTTCTTCCCTCCCCTTGTGGGAGGGACTGAGGGAGGGGGCCTAAAATATGTTTTACTCCCTGTCAATGTACCCTATAGCTACTTTTCCGGCAACGGACAAAATTTAGGATTTAAACCCCCTCCCTGTATCCCTCCCACCAGGGGAGGGAAAAAGAAAAAACAAAACCCTAAAAAGGCGCAGGGGCCAGCACGTACCATATATTTTATTATCCTTAATCGCCGGGTTGGCAGTTTTGTGTTGGATAGTAGATGTTCAGTTTTCTTGAACCTTGTTACCTGAATAGTTACAAAAATTGTTGCTGTTTCCTGCTGATTACATTTCCTCTACAGGTCGCCTATTGTATCAGCCTACGCTGATTGCCTCAACATGCATTAGTGATTTCAAAAAAATTTACAGTTTTGTTTGCTCACTTGACAGGTGTATATATCAGAACGCCCCCGGTCTTCGCTGAAGACAAGTAAAGGCATTTGGCAGCGATGGATTTTTTATTGACACACAACCTCCCCGACTTTATAGTCTGCACGGCATAAAACGAGTTCCTGTACAAGAGTCCATCAACAAAGTTATGATGCTTCCCGCGAAACCGATTTCATTCAAGCCGCAACAGCTGGCATGTATGGCGCTCCTGCTCCTGGCGCTGATTTGGGGCTACAACTGGGTCGTAATGAAAATTGCGGTCCGGGATGCCCCTGCCTTTGAATTTGCAGCCCTGCGCAGTGTCTTTGGCGCCCTGAGTATATTTCTGCTGATGGCCCTGCGCCGTCAATCCCTGCGCCCGCAAGCGCTCCTGGGCAGCGCGCTGTTTGGCCTGTTGCAGAGCGGCGGTTCAATCGGTTTGTGCACCTGGGCGCTGGTGCACGGAGGGGCGGGCAAAACTGCGATCCTGACCTATACGATGGCTTTTTGGACGCTGCTCTTTGCCTGGATTTTTCTGGGTGAACGGCTTCATGGGCGGCAGTGGCTGGGCGTGGGACTGGCCGTGCCCGGCCTGGTATTTATTTTGATGCCGTTTAGTTTGTCCAGCGACCTTATGAGTAAAGTGCTGGCGGTAGCATCGGGTATTTTCTGGGCGGCAGCCACAATTGTGTTGAAAAAGCTGACCGGGAGGAAACCGGTTGAGTTGTTGTCTTTTACGGCATGGCAAATGGCGTTTGGCAGCCTTCCGCTGCTGCTTGCGAGCGCTATTTCTTCAGATCCGCCTATTCACTGGACAGCCTCGTTTATCGGAGCACTGGCCTATAACGCGGTTCCGGCAAGTGCGCTGGCATGGCTTCTGTGGTTGTATGCGCTCAAGCATTTACCCGCGGGCCTGGCAGGGCTGGGGGGCTTAATCATACCGGTGGTAGGGTTGCTGGCTGCCGCATGGCAACTGGGCGAAAGCCCCCAACCTCTGGAAATACTGGGCATGGTGCTGATTCTTGGAGCGCTGGCTGTCACTACCCTGAGCGCTTCAAAATCTGAGATATAGCGCCCGGTGAGTGATGCGGCTTTGATAGCACTGGCTGGAAACCGGACTCCGGCAGGATCAATAAAATATGTATCAGGCAAAACAATTCTTCGTGCATGCCTTGACGGTTGTGTTGGCCGGAATCTTTTTTTTGCCGTGCTGCCGGGCGCAATCTCCTGACGGCGGCGCCACCACCATCACCATTACCGACAGGGTTGTGACGTCCGACCCGGAGCGTTTCGGGGTGAATATCGCGGAGGGGGACAAGGCCGGCGGCCTGTTCAACAGCTGGACCATGGATGCAGGCATGGAGCCGGTTGTGCTGCGCTACAAGGGCATTGCAACCGGCGGGGGCGAGAATTTTATACTCAATAATGAAAACCCCACTACCTCTGTCTATAACACAATCGGCCAGGGTTTTTTTGACGGAGCGCAGGTGCGTGTCTACCGCCTGGAGTCTGATGCTATTCACCTTATCCGAACCGGCATGGTCAGCCGCTATGAGGTCAGCCCCTCCTTCCGCATCACCCTGACCGAAAACGGACCGCCTGTTAAAAAAGGCGACATCTATTTTCTTTCTATGATCAGGGACAATGTGCCCTTCAGCCTCATCGATCCGCGCATGAAGTGGCTTGAGCACTGGGATACCTGGTCGGTGACCCCCGCAGATAAGCCGGTCACCAGGTTCCGGGTGGCTGACACGCCACCTGAAAACGGCGGACGCACAAGCATGCAGGTGCGCATTGCCGACGGCACCCGCGGGGGAATCTGTCAGTTCAGCACCGGCAGCCCTGACAGCGGCTATCCCTGCTATACGCCGGGGGCGCGCTACACGGCCGAGATATGGATGAAGCAGCAGGGAATTGCAGACGGCAGCGCCCTGTTTAAAATCAACACCTACCCCGAAAAGATAGAGCATGTGTTTACGGTCTCCGATGCATGGAAAAAATACAGCTTCACCTTCACCGGGCCTGCCTATCTTTCTTCCGGCTCTGCTATCAGCACCGTTGGGCTTTACTTTACCGGGCCCGGCACGCTTTGGGTCGACAACTTCTGCATCTATGACGCAACGCAGCCCCCCTATGCCTTAAAGCCGGAAGTTCTCAAAGCACTGAAAGATTACCGGCCGGGAACGCTGCGCATCTGGAGCGGGCAGACCAACACCGAATGGGGCACATCGCTTGACAACTGGCTTTTGCCCGAAGGCCGTATCCTGCGCACATGGAACGCCAATAACGGGCCCACGGGCGGGCCGTTTCTCACCCTTCCCACAGCGCTCAAAACAGCCAAAGAAACCGGCGCCTCTCCCTGGCTTATCGTTCACCCTTCCTTCAGCGAGCAGGAGTGGCTGAACCTGATCGAGTATCTTGCCGGCCCCGACACAACGCCCTACGGAGCGCTGCGCCTGGCATCCGGCCAGCCACGCCCCTGGACTGATGAGTTTGACCACATCCGCATCGAGCTCGGTAACGAGACCTGGAACAACCTGTTCGCGCCCTGGAGCTTCAGCTTTAACGGACAGCTGTACGGCAGGTTTGCCGGGTATTTTTTCAGCATCGCCAAAGCAAGCCCGTTTTTCCCCAAAGGAAAAATTGACTTTGCCGTGGGCGGATTTCTGCTGCATACCCATGAAAACGGGTATGGCCAGTCCGCCATCAAGGCCTGTCCGTCTGCGACACTGATGGGCGTTACCGGCTATACCGACGGCTGGGACATGGGCGGCGGCATTAGCGGCGATACCGACGATGAAAAATTTCAAAATGTGCTGCTGAACCTGCCCTGGGTGATGTCATGGTATGCCGACCGGCACGCAGCCGTGCGCGACGGGCTGGCCCGTGAAGGGCATCCCTTTTCTCTTGCTGTATATGAGGGGGGCCCGGGCTACTCGCTCCCGGACAGAAAAAATCCTTTCAACCCTGAAGAGGAAAAATTCGGCAAATCCCTTGCCTCGGGGGTTGCTGCGCTTGATACCTTCCTCTACAATACGTCAAAGGGCTACGGGCCGCAGTCATTTTTCCTCTTCAGAACCGGTTACCGCTGGAGCTCGCACACCGTATTCTCCCGCGGGTACCGGCCCCATGCCTGCTGGCTTGCCCTGCAGCTGCGCAACCGCTACTGCCCGGGCGATATGGTGCAGACGGCCCTTGAAAACGCGCCCTCGGTCAGGCTGCCCGGCTGCAAAAACTTCGGCGTCAGTATCCCTGAACATGCCGGCGAGCTGATCGGCGCCTATGCGTTTAAAGACGGGAACCGTTATGCAGTTGCCGTGGTTTCACGCGAGCTAAACAGGCCGCTGCCGGTCAAACTGGTGTTCCCGGTTTCTCCAAAGCCGCAGGGGCATCTGTACAAGCTCACGGGAAATCCGCGGCAGAGCAACATCGACGGAATGAACATCAACATCAGCCATGAAGCTATCGGCGATTTAAAAAGGCAATACAGCTTCACCCTGCCGCCCGGATCAGTCTATGTTTTCAATGCCGACTATTGATAGGCAGGGGGATGCTTACAATTCAAAAAGGCGGCTGCACATAACACATGCAGCCGCCTTTTTTATCGCTTTCTTCCGGGTTTGCACCACCACCGGAGTGCCTGCTATTTATTCTTTTTCCTGACCTCCTCTTTGATCCGCTGAATATGTCCACGGCCGAGCGCCTTAACCTCACAGCCAAGTTCAAAATACGAGCGGATATTGTCGTCGGAAAGGATTCCGAAACAGTCAATCACGGCAATTGGTCCGCCTGCCCACTTGACAACATCCTCGGGCTTAAGCTTGAGATACTCGGCGTGAGGCACCGCTAAAATGACCGCCTCGATCCCCGTGAACGCCGGCACGAGTTCTTTCTGCACCCGTATATTGACAAGCTCATCCTGATTGCGGAAAAACCTGCTCCACGAACTACCCGGCGACGGGTAGTTTTCCTGGCTCTCGAGCTCGTACCAGTGATCGACATAGGGATCGTGCACGCGCATCTCTGCCCCCATTTCGGTAAGTTTGCGCACAACCATTTCCGAGCCGCTGTAGCGGGTATCGCCCACATCCTGGCGATAGCTCGCGCCGCAAATAAGCACTTCGGCCCCCGCGATATAGTGGCCCATATTCCGGAGAGCATCGCGGGTCAGCTCAGCCACATGAAGACCGCGGGTGTCATTGGTATCGATAGCCGTCGGGGTAATCTTGAACAAATCATCGCCATCGTCAAACCCCAGGATATGCCCGTACGCCCAGTACCCCAGGCCACCGTCTTTGGGGAGGCAGTAGCCGCCGATGCCGGGCCCGGGGAAAATCATATTGCTGTGGGTCGGGCGCATTTTAATGGCATTAATTACTTTTATCAGATCAACGCCGTTGCGCTCGGCAAACAGGCTCCACTCGTTGAGAAATGCGAGTATGGTCGCCCGATAGGAGTTCTCGACAATTTTAGTGGTTTCCGATTCAATCGGCCGGTCCATGACCGTAAGGGGGAATTGCTTTGTGTTGAGCACCTCATGCAGAAACTTTTCAACCCGGCTGCGCGCCTCCGCGTTGCAACCCGCGCACACCCTCCAGAAATCGCGGATACTGGCGACATACTCCTTGCCCGGCATCACCCGTTCAAAACTATGCGCCAGGACCGGCTCCTCATCAATTTTTCTTTTTGCAAAGGCTTTCTTAAGAATAGGCCAGGCGACAAATTCGGTGGTGCCCGGAGCCACTGTGGTTTCGATCAGCACCATGCAGTGCGCCTGGATTTTTTGGCCGATTGTTTTCATGGTCGCTTCGAGCGCCGCCATGTCCGCTTCGCCGTTGCGCATGTTGCCAAGCTCGTTTTTCGAATAATCACACTGCACGTCCACCACGACGCTATCAGCAAGCGAGAGCACATCGCTGTTATACGTGGCAATCAGGGTCTTAGTGTCATTCACGCACCGGCCTATCATCTGGTCAACTTCAGGATCTTCGGCCTTAACAGGCGAAACGCCCTTATTAAGCAGAGGGATTTTCCAATAGCTGCGCCCGCTCGGGCGCTGACAGCCGATAACAAATTTGCTCGGTTTGCCGCCGGCATCCTTTGTGTCGGCGATTATTGCAGCCATCACCGCGCCCACAAAACCCACACCCATGACAACCACAATCTCTTTGCCCTGGCCACGGGCCTGCTGCACGAGTTTTTCAACCCTTGCAAACTCAGCCGGATAATCGCTTTCCTGCGGAATGGGGAATTTATCACCGTACGGACTGACCGAATAGCTGACACCCTCTTTTGCCGACATAATGCCCTCCTCATTAAATTGTGTTTTTAGCTATGGAAAATAATTGTGGCCGTCCGTAAAATAGCGGCCGCCGGTAAATAATAAAAATTCGCTGAGAATTGGGGGGAATATAGGACGAGAGAGATTGCGTTGTCAAGGCAATTAAGGGCTACTGTCGGAAGCAGCGCAGCAGGGTCTTTTCATGGCTTATCCGACTCCCGGTTCAAGAATGCTGTTAGCGGGAACACTCTATGAAGGTTGACAAACGGTACTAAAAATGGGAGGGAGTAATAATAGAGAGGCATAGACCTGACATGCCCGTTTTTGCATACAAGCCACCAGCTGCGGGCGGGTACTTTTACACCATGGAGGAAGTCTGGTCATGGTCATGGAACCGCAGAATATCTATTCACTCTGCCCTGCAACGATTCTTCGGGTGCTGCCTCAAATACAGGATCATCGTCTTTTTCAGCTGCAGCTGGATGACGAAGAGACCCGACAGCAATTCAAACATAGCCCCGGCCAATTCATTGAAGTCTCCATCTTCGGCGCCGGCGAAGCCCCCATCAGCATCACATCGCCCCCCACCAGAAATGCAACCATCGAAATTTGCGTGCGCCGCTCGGGCAAGCTGACACAAGCCCTGTTTCAGCTCGGCAAGGGCTCCCGGCTCCATATTCGCGGGCCCTATGGCAGGGGATTTCCGGTAGAGCTTTTTAAAGGAAAAAAGCTGCTGCTTGTGGCGGGCGGCCTCGGCCTTGCACCTCTGCGGTCCCTGCTGCTGTACGCCCTTGATAAAAGAGACGAGTTCGACGACCTGACCCTCATGTACGGGACCAGCAGCCCTGACACGGTCCTGTTCAAGTATGAGCTGCTGGGCCTCATGGACCGTAGCGACCTGCAGTATCTCTACAGCGTTGACCGTGACGATGAAGGCATCTGGAAGCAGTATGTGGGCGTGGTGACCGGCCTGTTCGACCGCGCATCCCTTTCGGCGCAGGACACCTATGCCGTGCTGTGCGGGCCCCCGGTCATGTACCGCTTCGTTGTGGAGCGGCTGCTCACCCTGGGCTTTCCCCGGCAGCATATCTATGTGTCGCTTGAGCGGATGATGAAGTGCGGCGTGGGCAAGTGCGGCCATTGCGCCATCGGGGATAAGTACTGCTGCACCGACGGGCCTGTCTTCAGCCTCGACGAACTTGAACATATACCGGAGGCTCTGTGAAATAATGGAGCGCATTTCCACGATCTGCCCCTTCTGCGGCTGCGGCTGCGGCATGCACCTCATGGTCGAATCCGGCAGGATCATCGGCGTTGAGCCCAGCCCCGGGCATCCCGTGAACAAGGGCATGCTCTGCGCCAAGGGATGGGGCGCCTACGAGTTTGTGCATTCGCCCGACAGGCTGACCCATCCCCTGATCCGCAAAGACGGGCAGCTGCAGGAGAGCACGTGGGACGAGGCCCTTGAGCTGATCTGCGGCCGGCTGACCGGCATCAGCGCCCGGTACGGCCCCGATGCGCTGGGGTTTCTCTGCTCGGCCAAGGTGACCAATGAGGAAAACTATCTGTTTATGAAAATGGCCCGGGCGGCCTTCAAAACAAACAATATTGATCACTGCGCCCGGCTTTGACACAGCCCCACGGTGGCCGGTCTGGCCGCAACGTTCGGATCAGGTGCTATGACCAATTCCATCTGCGAATTCGAGGATGCGGATCTTTTCCTGGTAACGGGCTCAAACACAACTGCTCAGCATCCCCTTATCGGGTCCCGCATCATCAATGCCGTTGAGCGGGGGGCAAAGCTCATCCTCATCGACCCCCGGGAAATCCCTCTTGCGGCATTCGCCGAGCTGCACCTGCGGCAAAATATTGGAACGGATATCGCCGTGCTGAACGGTCTCATGAACGTCATAATAGAGGAGAACCTCTACGACAGGCAATTTGTGGCCGACCGCACAGAGGGCTTTGAAGCGCTCAAGGCCGCGGTGAGCCGCTATACGCCTGCCGTGGTGGAGATGATCACCGGCATCAGTGCGGCCGATCTGACCCGGGCGGCCCGGATGTATGCCAGGGCCGACAAGGCCATGCTCGCCTATGCCATGGGCATCACGCAGCACATCACCGGTACCGATAATGTGAAGGCATGCGCAAACATTGCCATGCTTACAGGGCATGTGGGCAGGCCCTCTACGGGCGTGAACCCGCTCAGGGGCCAGAACAATGTGCAGGGCGCCTGCGACATGGGCGGTCTGCCCGGCGTCTTCTCCGGATACCAGCCCGTGTCGGACGAAGCGGCCAGAAAAAAATTCGAGCGCGCCTGGGGCGTTGAGGGCCTGCCTGCGCAGGCAGGCCTTACCCTTGGCGGCATGCTGGAGGCCGGCCGAAAAGGCGCTCTGAAAGCCCTCTATGTCATGGGTGAAAACCCGCGCATAAGCGATCCCAATCTCGGCTCTGTGGACCTGGCCTTGTCCAGCCTGGACCTTCTCATCGTTCAGGATATCTTTATGTCGGAAACGGCCGCTCTGGCCGACGTTGTGCTGCCTGCGGCCTGCTTTGCTGAAAAGGGCGGCACGTACACCAATACCGAGCGGCGGGTGCAGCTTACGCAAAGGGCGGTAACTGCGCCGGGGCAGGCGCGCGCCGACTGGGAGATCATAGCCGATCTGTGCAGAAGATGCGGCCTTGAGGCCCCCTACACCCATCCAGGGCAAATCATGGAGGAGATCAGAAGTGTTACTCCTTCCTACGGCGGCATAACCCATGAACGGCTCTCAAAGACCTATGGCCTTCAGTGGCCCTGCCCGAACAGGGAGCATCCGGGAACCGCATTTCTCCACAGTGCTCAGTTTACCCGCGGGAAGGGCTCCTTTCAGCCCTCAGACTTTACGCCTCAGGGGGAGGCTACCGATCAGGATTTCCCGTTCACCCTTACCACGGGCCGGATATACTGCCAGTTTCACACCGGCACCATGAGCAGGCGCGTCGATCTGCTTGAGCGCGAGGCGCCCGAGCCGCTTGTGGAAATACATCCAGAGGATGCCGCAAAGCTCGGCATCCGCAAAAATGATCTAGTGGAGGTCTCCTCCCGCAGAGGCAGTATCAGGCTGAAGGCGGACGTCACGACCCGCGTGCCGCGCAAGGTTCTCTTCACCACCTTCCATTTCCATGAAGCGCAGGTGAACCTGCTCACCAATCCCGCCTGCGACCGGACTTCAGGCATTCCGGAATTGAAGGAATGCGCTGCGGCAATCAGGAGATGCCCGTGAAGCTGCTTGCAAAAAAAGATGTGCCTGAACTTCTGCAGGCGTGGTCGCAGCGCTACGAGGTGCTGAGCCCCGGCACAACAGAGCAGGCCGACTGCATCTTCGGCGCCTTCAGCCGCGACTCATTTACCCTGAGCTACCGCAAGCCGCCCATGCCGCCCAAGGCCGCGCTGCTGCCCCCAAGCCAGGTCATCTTTACCATTGAAAACGGCCGCTATGCTGACGCGGCTTCGGCAGGCAGAACGCTGCTCTTCGGGATCAGGGCCTGCGACGCCATGGGCATACTTCAGGCAAAAAGCTTTTTTCAGCGAGATGGCTCCGACAGCTATGTCAGCCGCCGCTCTGATGAGTCCGTTATAATCGTGAACGCCTGCAGCGGGCCACAAAACGAAACCTGTTTCTGCACCACCATGCACAGCGGCCCCTATGCCGACCGCGGCTTTGACCTGCAGCTTTATGACATGGGCGAAACTTTTCTTGTTGAGGAAGGGTCTGCCCGGGGAGCCGAGCTCACCGGGTCGCAATTTTTTTTCGCCATCGGCGATGCCGAGGCTGCCGGACGCATACGCACATTCAGGCAAAAAGCGCAAAAGGCCATACCCAGCGTGCCTGAAGTGGCCCGGGCCATGAATATTCTCAAAGCCGGGCCATCCTGCGACAGTGTGTGGGAGCGTCTTGGCAAAAAGTGCATCATGTGCGGCGGGTGCGCCTATGTCTGCCCGACCTGCACATGCTTCACGGTTGCCGACAGGGTGCACACAGCCATGAACGGCCAGCGGATACGCTCCTGGGATGCATGCCTCTTCAGCGGCTTCACCCGCGAGGCCTCCGGCCACAACCCCAGGCCCACGCAGGCCTCGCGCCTGAAGAGGCGGCACGAGCACAAGCTGCTTTATTATAACAAAATTGACACGCAGGCCATGGTGTGCGGATGCGTGGGCTGCGGCAGGTGCTCGGACTACTGCCCCGTGCACATCGGCACCCTTGAAGTGGTGAAATCAATCGCTGAGCAGGTCGGCCAGTAGCGGTCGGCCCCTGCAATCGGGAGGATAGCATGACTGGATCAAAAAAAATCATCATCGTAGACGACGACAGGGATTATGCCGATGCCATGCGGCTTGTTCTTGAGAACAGCTGCTTTGATGTGCGGCATGCCTTGAACATACGGCAAGCACGGGACATGATAACAGGTGACCGTCCGGATCTGATCATCATGGATGTCATGATGGAAAAACATACCGATGGATTTGATTTCTGTTCCGAGCTGAAGCAGGATCCGTCCCTCTCATCTATCCCCGTTATCATAATCACCTCTGTTACTCAAATGACCGGGTTTAAGTTTTCACCTGAAACCGACGGCGATTACTGCCTGGCCGATGACTACGCCGCAAAGCCTATTGCCATGGCGGACCTGTTATCGCGCATTGAAAAGCTGCTGGCGGCAAACCCTGAGCAGCGCACAGGATCATCGTCCTAGCAGAAAGAGCAGCACATACCCCTGGCCTGGCTTGCCCACAGTTCATGGCTCGCGGAAGCGCCCCTTTGCCAGAAAAAAAGCAAGCAACCCCCTTTAATTTATTAACCTTGTTTTTTGATTTTAGCATGCAGTGTGTGATATGTACTTAGCAGTGTGTTGAAAAAGTCAATAGGGGAAGGCTGTTCAAAAATGCTCAGATGCAAGGCGTGCGAAATCATGCAAAATGAGGCGTACTTTTTGTACGCCGCAGTGAAGCATGATAAGCGCAATCCCGCTCCAGCGGGACAGATGGGCGTTTTTCAACAGCCTGTTAGCGCTTGTTAACGTCATTGTACGTGACCTGAGCGCATCCCGGGGTGCGCCTCACCTGACAGTGCCGTTAGCCTAGGTGCAAACACAAAAAATTATTGTACACCCAAACCGATCACTAGGATTTATTATGACCACAGAAGGAACGCGACCGGGGTTTGACCTGAAAATGACAGCTGAAGAAATCAACGGGCTGCCCATTGCAGCCTATGAGGGCACGGTGCATGTCGTCCGCACGGAGGTTGAGCTTGAAAAAGCCGCACACGCTTTGCGCAGGGAAACCGTGCTCGGTTTCGATACGGAGACGAAACCGAATTTTGCAAAAGGCGAAAACAATCCGCTTTCTCTCATCCAGTTTGCCGGCAGCAGGGCTGCCTACATCATTCAGCTGCGGCACATACAGTCATGCGCCCCCCTGCACAAGCTCTTCTCCGATGAGAGCATCATTAAAGCAGGCATAGACATACCGCAGGACCTCGTAAAGCTCCAGGAGCGCATAGGAGGGGACTATAATGGATTTGTTGATGTCAGCCTTGATGCAAAGCAGGCCGGGCTTAAAAACTTCAGCCTGCGCGGCCTGGCAGCCATTCTGCTTGGCGTGCGCATATCAAAAGGAATGAGGGTATCCAACTGGGCACGGGACACATTGCTGCCATCACAGATCAAATATGCTGCCACCGATGCCTGGATCAGCCGGGAACTTTACCTGCGGCTGCAGCATCCGGAGGCCGGCCGTCAGTAATATGGGTGCAGCGGAGCGTAACTCATCGTTTTTATTGGTGAGGTTCATCCACTCTACCCGCTTGAAATGATTAAAGCCGTATAATGTACGTCCAACTATAAAAATAACCGGCAACTGATGGTACACTAGCAGTATACAAGAAACAGCTGAGGCCGCATTCGTGAAGCCAATAAGCATGATGCCCGCTTTTAAGGAAGTCTGTCGTCCCCGCGACATAGCGCCCAATCTGTTTGCTGGCTTTATGGCGGGCCTGATGACCCTGATAGCAGGCATTTCCTACGCTGCCCTGATATTTTCCGGCAGCCTTACGCCATACTTGAACCTCGGCATCGCAAGCGCCCTGATGAGTTCGGTCATCATTGGCTTTACGGTTGCCTGCCGCAGCTCGTCGCCCTTTATCATAGCGGGCCCCGATGCAAATATTTCAGCCATTGTTGCGCTCATGGCCGCGGCCATTGCCGCGCAAATGAACGGCGCGGAAAGGGGCCCCCTCTATGCAACACTATGGGCCGCTCTTGCTCTCAGCACCGTACTGACAGGTGTGGCACTGTATCTGCTGGGCCGCTTCAGCATGGGCCGCTGGATACGGTTCATTCCCTATCCGGTCATAGGAGGATTTCTTGCGGGCACGGGGTGGGTGCTGGTGAGCGGCGCTTTCAATGTGATGGCAGGAGTATCGCTGACAGCCGGCAACGTTGCAGGGCTTCTGCGGCCGGAGCAGGCGGCACACTGGCTGCCGGGGGCTGCACTTGCGCTGGTACTGACCGTGGTGCTGCGCTTCTGGAAACATTATCTCATCATGCCCGCAATGCTGCTTGCAAGCATTGCCTGCGTGCATGGAATTTTGATAAGCGCCGGCATTGCCCCTGCGCAGGCTGCGGCAGAGGGCTGGCTGCTCACGGCTCTCCCTTCGAATCTGGTGGGCCATTCGCTTCAGGAGCTTTCCATAAGCCGGATCAACTGGCATCTGCTGCTGGTGCAGTCGCCCGATGTGCTGGCTCTAATGGCCGTGGCCGCCATCGTGATTTTGCTCAATGCAGCGAGCATCGAAATCGCATCGCGAACCGACATCGACCTTGACGCCGAACTGAAATCAAACGGCCTGGCGAACCTGTTTGCGGCTCCCTTCGGGGGCCTTGTGGGATGTATCGCCCTGAGCCGCAGCCTTCTCAACTTTAAAGCCGGGGCTACAAGCCGCATATCGGGCATGGCCGCCGCACTGCTGTGCGCGGGCGTGCTGCTCGCGGGCGGACCTTTCCTCGCCTTTTTTCCCCGGCCCGTGCTCGGTGGGCTGCTGCTCTACCTTGGCCTGTCGCTGCTCATCGAGTGGGTCTATGACGGGTGGTGGCGGCTCTCGCGGTTCGACTACGCGCTGGTGATAGCCATCATCGTCATCATTGCGGTGTTCGGATTTTTGCCCGGCGTTGGCGTAGGGATCGTGGCCGCAACGATACTTTTTGCATTCAACTACAGCCGCATTAACGTGGTGACGGCCGAGCTGTCGGGAACCGTTCTGCACAGCAATGTGCAGCGCTCCTACCGCGAAGAGAAACTTTTAAAGGAGCAGGGCGACCAGATCGCCATTTTGCGGCTTCAGGGCTTTATCTTTTTCGGCACGGCCTATAACCTGCTCGTGCATGTGCACGGCCTTGTGCGCGCCGAGGGCCGCATGACCACGCGCTACCTTATGCTTGACTTCAGGTTTGTGAGCGGTATCGATTCCTCGTCGGTTCTTATTTTCTCCAAAATGCGCCAGTTTGCCGAGGAAAACGATGCCTGCCTGATATTCGTCCATCTGCAGCCCGGTGTGCGCGCCATGCTGCAGGAGGGCGAATGCATTCCCGCAACCGACGGGGCAGCATGCCCGCACTGCAGTGTTTTTGCCGACATGGATTATGCTATAGAGTGGTGCGAGGAGCAGATGCTTGCCGCTGCGCAGATTGCCTGCAGCGGCGCTTCATGCTCGCTTAAAGAGCACCTGGCCGATCTCTTCCCCGCCCCGGCCATGATCGACAGGCTCATGCAGTATCTTGAGCGAATTGAAGAGCCTGCGGGTTTTCGTCTATTTGTCAGGGGAACCACAGCGCGCAATCTCTATTTCATCGAATCCGGCACCGTCACCGCGTATCTCGAACTGGACGACGGCACGCACAAGCGCCTGCGCACCATGGGAGCGGGAACAGTTGTCGGTGAAATAGGACTCTATTTGGGCGTACCACGCTCGGCATCGGTCTACACCGATGGCCCGGGAGTTCTCTATCGCCTTGGCGCCGATGCTCTTGCACGCATGGAGTCTCAGGATTCAGAACTCGCTTCGGCATTCCACCGTTTCATCGTGCAACTCGTGGCAAGCCGTCTCATGCACGCCAATGAAGAGCTGCAGATGCTTTCCTAGAAGTTATAGTTCGGAGTTATGAGTTCGTAGTTCGGAGCAAAAAGATATGCGGGCGGGCATAAAGCCCGTCTCTACGTTTCAACCAATATAACCAATTCAACAAATCAAACCAATCAAACTAGTGTAGTGTTTCATAAATAGTTATGCAGCATTGACTTTCCGTTGTCGAGTTGGAGGTTGAGTGCAGCCAGGTTTGATTTTCTCGAGTTTCTTTCTCGCACGATCAATCTTTGCTAAAA
>Ga0114951_10002758_pt1 | contig 19322 bp, 15 predicted proteins | sample AM7aDNAmetaG_FD_88677 | JGI IMG/M metagenome (GOLD analysis project Ga0114951, IMG submission 88677) | Freshwater microbial communities from Finland to study Microbial Dark Matter (Phase II) - AM7a DNA metaG | ecosystem: Environmental > Aquatic > Freshwater > Lake | place: Finland: Lake Alinen...
AGCAAGATTCAACAGGTTAAAACGATCGCCCGTGGATTCAGAGGATTTGCCAACTACCGTATTGCAATACTGTTTTACTGCGGAAAGCTGGATCTTTATCCACGATAATGCCGGAAGAACCAAATATAAAAAAGCATGGGCCACGCCGCAGTTGATCGTGCTAGAAAGAGGTGTCCCCGGTGAAAATGTATTAGCCAGGTGGCCTCTTAATTATATTCTTGAGAAGGACTATTAGAATATTTCTGAAAAGGGGAATTAATTATTAATAGAGGAGAAATTCACATGGGATCAAATGATGTGCAGGATGTAGTTTACGCTGTGTCGCCGGACGTCGTTGCCCGTGAGGTGCACGGGGAATTTGTGATCATCCCGATCACCTCCGGCATCGGGGATCTTGAGGACGAGATATTCACACTGAATGAAACGGGGCGGGCTATTTGGGACAGGCTTGACGGGAAAAAGAGTTTGGCGGCTGTCGCTTCAGGGCTGGTGGAGGCATTCGACGCACCCCTGGAGCAGATCAAGAAGGATGTCGCGGGTTTGACCGGAGAATTGCTCAAAAAGAGGATGATCGTTGAAGTCAAGTAGCGTGTCAGGTACGTTTTTTTTGTCAGGGACCGTGATGATCGACCTGGTCAAGGCGGTTCATGAAAAAGGAGCGGAGTTTCGTTTCAAGGCGCAGGGGTTCAGCATGACGCCGTTTATCCGCAACGGCGATGCTATCACGATAGCGCCGTTGATTAGCTGGGCGCCAGGGGTTGGCATGATCACGGCGTTCACGCATCCGTGTCATCAGCGGATGGTGGTTCATCGTATTATCGCCCGACATGGGGATCATTACCTTTTTAAGGGTGATAACGCGTTTGCCCCTGATGGCTGGGTGAGTCGAGGACAGATATTCGGGTTTGTCCGGAAGGTCGAGCGTAAGGGCCGGCCGGTCTGGTTTGCTGGCGGCGGGTTTCCTGGGCACATGATCGCGTTGGTGAGCCGCTGGACGCCTGTTCTCCCAGCATTGTTGGTTGTCTGGAAGTATTTGCGTTGCCTCACGGGCAAGCGCATCAAACAAATCTGAATAATACGGTCTTAAGACAGTGCCAAGCCATCCCTGGAACCTCTTCATCAAATTCTACCGTTTTTTTGTTCCCTATCACCGCAAGCAATTGATCGCCCTTGTGTTGACACTCGCCGGTGTTCTGCTTAGCCTCATCAATCCCTACCTCACTAAATTGATGGTTGATCGCGCGATCATGAACAAAGACGTGCCCATGTTCTTGATCCTGGGCGGGATCGGGACCGTTGTGTTTCTGCTCAACAGCCTTGCCACAGCGGGAGCGGAATATATCACCAAAAGCATCAGGATCCGGCTTGGCTTTGATTTGAACAAAAAGATCTTCACGCACATGCAGCGGCTTCCCCTCGATTTTTTCAAGGCCAGATCTACCGGGGAACATATGTTTAAGGTCAACTATGACGTGGACCGTGTCGCTGATCTGTTAAGTTTTGTGCCTCGTGAAGCCGTCAACATATTCCCGAAGTTTCTGTGCACTTTCTTGATCATTGCCTGGCTTGACGGGCAGATGGCCCTCGTTGCTTTGCTGGTGTTACCGTTGGTCTATTGGCCAGCCAACCGGATGACCCGGCGTATGCAGGATGTCTACGGGGCGGTGGTTGACAAGTCCCAGCTCATCTTCAGGAAAATGGAAGAGATCTTTTCGCACATCTATCTGGCCAAGGTGTTCGGGAAAGAACGGGCGCAGACACGCGGGTACCTGAGCGCTGTGATTGCCCGCATGCGTTGGGAATTCAGCAATATCCGCCTGGAGGTGTTGAATACGCTGATGGCCGGAAGCCTTAATCGTGTCATCATCGCGGTCTTGACTCTGTTTGGCGGGTGGCAGGTGATGCAGGGTCGGATGACGCTGGGGACATTGGCCGCGGTTCTGGTTTATCTGGCGGAGCTGGTTTTGTTGCAGAACAGTGTTGTGTTTCTTGTTCAACGTGTGAGTTTTGGGCTCATCTGTGGCGATCGCCTCGATCGTTTATTGGATCAGCCGCCGCAGGATCTTCACGTCGAAGGGATAAAAGTTACTATGTCCGGCGCCTCGGATATCCGGTTTGATCATGTAACATTCGGGTATCGTGCGCAAGAGATTGTTCTTGGGGATATGGCGTTTGAAATGCCGGGCGGCTGGGTGGCATTGGCTGGCGCCTCGGGTTGCGGGAAGACGACGATCATCAATCTTCTGCTCGGATTTTATCGCCCGTTGCAGGGGCGGATCATTGTCGGGGGTCATGATATGGTTGACATTGACCTGGCTTTCTGGAGAAATCAGCTGGGCGTTGTGACACAGGAGCCTTTTTTGTGGGATGACACGCTGGCGAACAACCTTAAATATGCGCGGCCTCAGGCGTCTTATGAGGAGATGATCGGGGTGGCTCAATTGACCGGGGTGGATGACCTGGTCGGTTCTTTGCCCAACGGTTATGACACGTTGGTCGGCGAAAGAGGGTGTTTGCTTTCCGAAGGTCAAAAACAACGCATCGCCCTGGCCAGGGCTCTTCTAAAAAAGCCGAAGATACTTATCCTGGATGAAGCCATGTCATCGATCGATGCTCTGAGTGAAGAAAAGATCACAGCGGGTATTCGTGCGATCTCCGGGATCAGCCTGGTGCTTGTCGTCTCCCATCGCTGGTCAACGGTATCGGGGTGCGATCAGGTCCTATATTTTAACGGCCTTCTGCCGGTTGTGTCCGGAAAGCCTGCAAGTCTTATGGAGAGCGATACAGCATTCCGTACGTTGTTTGCCCGTCAGGTGGATCATGCGTAGGATGTCATCGTGGTTAAGTATTGAAAGAGGTTTCTGCACATGAATGAACGTGTCAGTGTGGTGATCGTGACCTGCGGGACAAAGGATTATTTCTTGTCGTGCCTGGAGTCTGTCTTTCGGCAGACCTATGCGCCCTTGGAGGTGATTTTGATCGACAATTCCATGGCGCCAGCGGTGGCCGCCAAGACGTTTACGGCCTACCCTTCGGTCCAGATCGTGTCGACGGGCAGGAATCTGCTTTATTGCGAGGCCTTGAACCGGGGAATTGCCAGAAGCCAGGGAGCTTATGTGCTTTGCCTGAATGATGATGTCTGCCTTGAGCCTTCCTTTCTGCATGAGGCGATGGAAGCCTTTAAGGTGTCCCCGCGCATCGGCATGGTTACGGGAAAAATTTTGCGTCCGGATGCGGTGACAATTGACAGCACCGGGATGACCTTGACCTTGTGCCGTACACCCAGGGAAAGAGGCTATGGTGTTTCTGACAAAGGGCAATTTGACCAGCCAGGGTATATTTTTGCCGTCAATTGCGCGGCGGCGCTTTTTCGTCGTAAGACGTTGGATGATGTTCGCGAAGGAGACGACTGGTTCGATCCAGATTTAGGGATCTTTTTTGAGGATCTGGATATTTCCTGGCGTGCCCGGCGGCGCGGATGGGAAGCGTATTATGTGCCGCAGGCACGGGCCTATCATGTGCGCGGCGGGACGGTGCGTCCGCAGAGCGGCAATGGCCGTTCGCTGGCCCGCCGGTATTTAAATGATGACTTGAATGTCCTATTGCTTAGGAACCGCTATCTTGTGCTCATCAAGAATGAGGCATGGGGATCTTTAGGGATATGCCTGGTTCCTGTCTTGGGGTATGACTTTCTTGCGTGGGGGTATGTGGTCTTCTTTCGTCCCAAGGTGCTCAGGGGTTTTTGGTCGGATTTGAGTTTCTTCAGGCGGGCGTGGCGGAAACGCCGATCCTGGCGGAGCGGTTGCAGGCCAGCCCCAGGATAACGCACCACACCAGGGAAACTTCCGGCAGGAAGAACGTGAAGTCAACCATGTTATGTAACAGGAAGATGATCGCCGCAAAGAAGAGCGCGGTGGCGCGTTCCTGATCCGGGCTTGAAGCCATTATTTTCCAAGCGGCACGGAGGATCGATATGATCAGATACAGGAATGAAAGGATGCCTGCCAGGCCTGTTTCAGCCCAAAGTTGAAGGTAAAGATTATGGGTGTAGTGGGCTGCGGGAAGATTCAAAAGACCCAGACCGGCGCCAGTGACAGGGTTCGTTCGGATCAGCGCCCATGTTTCTTCCCAGTAGTGCCAGCGCATATCGATCGAGTACCCCGGGTTAAAATTGAGAGTATGTGTTTGTGAGCGCCAGAAGGTAATGCCGATGCCCGTGAGGATGACTGCGGCAAAGGATCCAAAAACGAGCGGATTAAAAAGCCGCCGCTGGTAGGCATAGAAAGGGAAGATCAACAGCAGGGTCATGAAAGCCCCGATGGATTTGGTTAACACGATGGCGGCCGCCAGGGGAAGGATCCAGATCTTGTTCCTGAAGAATAATGCCAGGGGCAGGAGCATCACCAGATATCCTCCCAGCGTGTTGGGCGTGATCAGGAGAGAGAAAACACGTTGTTGCTGGATGAATTGGGTGACGATCGGGTCATGGATCCTGTTGGCATGGAGGTAATCGAGCGTGTTTTGAAAATCGAAAAAGAACTGGTAAATACCGATCACACTGATGACAACCCCTGCCGTGAGGATGGTCTTGAGTATTTTATCCGCGTGATCATGGGGCAGGGCTCGGCAGATCAAAAAAAGCAGGATGCCGCAGGCATATTGCGACAGGGTTTGCGTCGCCGGGACGAGCGGCCCGGGTAAAAGCAGAGATGCTGTTAAAGTCCCTATAAAAAGCGTGATCGCGAGGGTGATGTTCTTTTCCGGGAGAGGTGGCCGTTTAACGATGGCCCACAGCAAGAGGAATACGATGAGCGCTGCAGTATAATAAAAATTTGTTCCCGGAAATGCGGGGGAACAGATGAAGGGGCGTAGAAAAACAAGAATGGCAAGGCCGTTGATCATATAAAGTGTACTATATCATCGGGCTTGTTCTTTTAAAAAGACTATCAAGTTTCTTTTTTCCTTGTTGGAGTTTTATCCCATGATCAGCGTGCTGTATGTACTTACCAAACCGGAACTTGGCGGGGCCCAGATGCATGTCTTGTCCCTTCTGGAGGGCATTGATAAATCCCGGTTTACGGCGCATCTGTTCACGGCCCGCGAGGGGGTCCTTGCCGGGAGGTTGGACCGTGTCCCGGGGATCCGCGTACACTATTCCTCTTTTCTTGACAGGCAGATTTCTCCGCTTAAAGACATCCTGGCGTTTGGTGAATTGTATGCTTATATCAAGAAATATAAAATTGATGTTGTCCATACCCATAGTTCCAAGGCCGGAGTCCTGGGGCGCTTGGCGGCATGGTTGGCCGGGGTCAAGCTTATTGTGCATACGGTCCATGGCTGGAGTTTTCATGACCAACAGCCGAAAATATGCCACAGTATGACTGTTGTTCTTGAACGTGTGTGGGCCCGTTTCACCCATGTGCTTGTCGTGGTGTCGTCCCGCGAGCAGGCTCAGGGAGTGGCCTTTGGGATCAAGCCGGTGTGCGCTTATGTCCTGATCAGGTGCGGTCTCCGGCGCGTGGATTATCAGGACGCCCTTGGGCACAGACAGCGTGTGAGGGAAAGCTTTGGGATAGATCCGGCCAGTCCTGTTGTGGGCATGGTGTCCTGTTTCAAGCCGCAGAAAGATGTGATGTCTTTTCTCCGCATGGCCTGTGATCTTAAACAAGAGATCAAGGGGGTTAGATTTCTGGTCGTTGGTGACGGGCCGATGAGGGCGAAGATTGTTTCTTTTTTGAATGACAATGGGCTTGCATCTGATGTAATATTGACTGGCTGGAGAGACGATATTCCCCGGATGCTGGCGGCCATGGATCTGTTGGTGTTGACGTCGTTGTGGGAGGGGCTTCCCATCGTTGTTCTGGAAGCCATGTCCGTCGGTGTTGCGGTGGTCGCGACCGATACAGGCGGTGTGCGTGATGTGATCGTCCCTGGGGCAACAGGAGATCTTGTTTCTCCGGGTGATCATGCTGCTATGAGGGAAAAAGTGGTGGATTTACTGAAGGATGAGGTTGCCAGGGCGCAACTGGCTGCGCAGGGATTCTCAAGAGTAAGTGCCAAGGAGTTTTCCATCGAAGAAACGCTGAGAAGGGTCCAGGCTGTGTATGCCCGGGATGTTGAACGGATGGACACATGCCGGAGCCATTGATTTTGCTGGGGTTAACATTTTCAGCTGCTTTTATATTGAGCTGGGGCCTGGGCCGTTGGGCAAGAAACCGCGGCGTGTTTCTGGATCACGGCGTTCCCCTGGTGGGCGGGGTCGCTGTCGCGGTTGCCTTGACCGCAGGATTGGTCGTCAGCGGTCGATTTTCTTTTCTTTCAGGTGATCGCGCCGCGCTTATGGCGGTGTGGGGGTTCCTGGTTCTTGTCTTTGGCCTTTGGGATGACTGGAAGTCCTCATCCGTGCTTCAAAAACTGCTATGGCAGTCTTTGTGTGCGGCGGGATTACTCATGTCGGGGATCAAACCTCATATTCTTTTTCTGGGTGAGATCGGTAACGTGATCCTTGGTTTTTTATGGCTTGTCGGTTTGACCAATGCTTTGAATTTGCTGGATGTGAGTGACGGTGTTTGTGCCGGCGTGACGCTGGCTGCTTGCGCCGGGATAGGGTGGCTGGCTTTCAGTGCAGGGTCTGTGGACGTTATGCTGATGTCGTGGGGGCTGGCAGCGGCTGTTGCCGGCTTCTTCTTTTTCAATAGGCCGCCTGCCAGAATTTATCTGGGGAATGCCGGGAGTCATTTTTTGGGGTTCTTTCTGGCGGCACTCAGCCTGGCTTTGGCCGGGGATGTGCCCCGGGTTGTCATGGGGATGGCTATCTTGATGGTCCTTTGGCTGCCGATCCTGGAGACTGGATGCCTTGTTTTTTTTCGTCTCGGGAAAAAAATAAATCCGTGGCATAAAAGTGAGGATCATATGGCGTTGAGGCTCGGGGCGCTGGGGTTCAGCCGGGGGCAGGTGTTGGCCGCGATGGCAGGTTTTGCGGTTTTCTTTGCAACAGCGGGCATTCTGGTGCAGAGGTATCATACTTTTTCTTTTGCAGGGATGATGACAGTCTGTGTCAGCCTGATCAGTATCGCCGCGGTCCGGTTCTTGTTGATGACGGAGGAACATGGGGCGTAGCAGTGTAGTCATCCTTGGCGCCGGTTTGGCTGGCTTGAGTGCCGCATGGCATTTGCAGCAAAGCGGGCGGCCCTGCCATGTTTACGAGAAAGAAGCCGAGCCGGGAGGGCTGTGCCGTTCTAAAAAGGTGCAGGGGTTTGTTTTCGATTGTGACGGGCATCTTTTGCACTTTCGTCATAAAGAAGTTTTCGATCTGGTCCGTGAACTGCTCAAGGATAATCTGGTCCGGCACCGCCGGGATTCCTGGGTATACTGTGATGACCGTTTTATCCGTTATCCATTCCAGGCCAATCTTTTTGGCCTTTCGCGCCCCGTGCTTAAGGAATGTCTTACGGGATTTATCAGGGCCAAACGCAGCGGGGTTGATCCGGGCAAGGAAAATTTCCTGAAATGGATCGAAGGAACGTTTGGCGAGGGGATCGCCAGGCATTTCATGATCCCTTACAACACCAAGTTCTGGACGGTTCATCCACGCCACATGACAGGAGAATGGCTGGATGGTTTTATCCCCCAGCCGAGCATGGACCGTGTGATCGATGGTGCGGTTCATGACAGCCGCCAGTTGCTGGGGTATAACTCCCATTTCTGGTATCCGCGGGAAGGCGGGATCGGACAGCTCGCGGTCGCGTTCAGCAAAAGGATCCGTAATCTGCACACAGGTTTTCAGTTGAACCGGATCGATTTGCGCCACCGCCGGATGACCTTTGCCAATGGTGTCTCCAGGGAGTTTGGAGATTTGATCACGACGATGCCGCTGCCGGAATTGGGGGGGTTGATCCAGGATCTTCCTGATGATGTCCGGCGTGCTTTTGCGCAGCTCCGCTGGAATTCCATATTCAATGTCAATCTGGGGTTGCGTCAGGAAAAGCCGTCTTCGCGGCACTGGATCTATTTTCCGCAGGAAAGGATCAGTTTTTTCAGGGCCGGGTTCTTTCATAATTTTTCGGCACATGTAACACCTCCGGGTATGAGTTCGCTCTATGCCGAGGTTTCTTACTCGACGTACAAGCCGCTCGACAAGGTGACGGTCCTGGGGCGCATTGAGAAGGATCTAAGAAAGGTCGGGCTGCTGCAGGCAGGTGATCATATCGTGTGCCGGGATGTGAATGACATCCGTTACGGGTATCCTGTGTATGACCGCCATTACACGGGGGCGCGGCGTTTGATCCTTGATTTCTTGCGCGGGCACAGGATACTGACCTGCGGGCGTTACGGCGGCTGGCAGTATATGTCCATGGAAGATGTTATCCTCGAGGGAAGGGAAGTTTCCCGGAGGGTCGGGTTTTCATCGATATGATCTTTGGGGATTGGGGCATGATGAAATTGATCGTCAAAACCGTCGTGTTGTGCATTGCCCTGGTTTTTATCGTGGTCCTGGGGATCCCCAGACTGGCGGTTTGTCTCAATAATGCCGGCAGTGCCGCGTATGAGCAGGGTCGTTATGATGATGCCCTGGGATATTTCAAGACAGCTTTGCGTCTGGCGCCGGGATCTGTGGATACTTTTTTTAATTTAGCCGTTCTGCATGAAGCCATGAAGAAAGAAGATGCCGCTGTTGCCGCCTATGAGCAGGCCATAAGGCTCGATAGCCAATATACCCCGGCCTACAGGGCCCTGGTAGAGATCAACGCTGTACGTAACAATTTTGAAGAAGCCCTGCGTATCGCGGCGCAGGCCGATGACAGGATCCATTCCGTTGAAACGGATGAGATGAAGCAAGATGTTACAGTGCGCTATGCCGCAGAATGTGCCAGGATCGGCATCGATGCCCTCTCTGCCGGCAAGAAGGACGAAGGGATCGGTTTTTTGAACAAGGCGATTGCCTTGAATCCGGGTTTTGTCCTTCCGCATGAAGCCCTGGCGTATTTCTATTTCAAGATGGGTGATCATCGTCAAGCGGAGACATCTGCCCGGATGGTCATCAAGCTGGACCCCAGGAACTTGAACGCCTGCCAGCTTCTGGCCGATATTTTTATGGGAAGACAGGATTTTGTGACGGCCGTCGGTTATTATAAACAGGCGCTGGAATTGAACAAGAAGGATGCGAGTCTCTATAATAATTTGGGATTGGCCCTCATGAATCTGGAACGCCTGGAAGAGGCCCGTCATTATTTGAGCAAGGCGGTCATGCTGGTACCTAAAGATGTTCATTTTCGCTATAACCTGGCGAGCGTGTGCCGCGATGGTCAGCATTTCGATGAAGCTGTCGGGTTTTATCGGCAGGTCCTGGCCATGAAGCCCGATTATCCCAATGTGCATAACGATCTGGCGGATATTTATCTTCATCGCGGCCAGGATGATCTGGCAGCGGAAGAGTCTGCCATAGAAATAAAGAATAGCTCAAAACGCCTTGAGAAGAATCCTGACGATATCGAGGCGTTGAATAATCTGGCCTATGCTTACGCCAGGTCGGGAGATGCCGCCAGGGGAAGAACGATCATCGAGGGGGTTATCGCCAGGGCGTCCACGTACCGTCAGGCGTATCTCACCCTGGCCGAGGTTTGTAAGAAACTCGAGGACGTTGGCTGTGCACAACAGGCGTTTAATCAGGCCAAAACCCTTTCCAAAGAAACAAATTTTATTGACCGGGAACTGATGAAATTGTTGGAAAAATCAAAAGGATTGAACTGATATGGAGTACGGCAGGACGTGAACATGCTGCTGTCTACTTACAGGGAAGTCCTCTGGAATCTGGTCACCAAAAACCTGAAAGCCAAGTATGCGGGGTCTGTGCTCGGCATGCTGTGGGCCTTCATCAACCCCTTGTTGCTCGCGTTGATCATCAGTTTTGTTTTTACGAATATTTTCAAGGCGTCTTCGGGCAATTTTTATCTTTTCATACTTTCAGGCATGCTTCCCTGGACATTTTTATCGGGCTCCCTGCAGGAATCGGCCATGTCTATTCCGGCGAATGCCGCATTGCTGCGGCAGTTTCCTCTTCCCCGGGAGATCATTCCTCTTTCTGTTGTATTGGCCAATTTTATCCTTTTGCTGTTTGGTTTTTTTGCGGTCATCCCGTTGTTCCTCATGGCTGATCCCGGGATGATTTTCATGCTGCCTTTGCTGATCGCGGCCCTGGTGTTGTTGTTCGTGTTTACACTCGGGCTGTCTTTATTATTGTCAGCCGTCTGTGTCAATTCCAGGGATATCACCCATATCCTCAATACTTTCTTGATGTTCTGGTTATGGCTCACGCCGGTTTTTTATTCTATCGATATGGTTCCGGCTGGTTACAGGGTGATGGTTGATGCTAATCCGGCACATCCTTTTATTATTTTGTTCAGGCATGCGTTGTTAAGGGATACCTCCGGGAGTTCCCATGAATTGATTACGGGGCTAATGTTGTCGTTGCTTGTTCTGGCAGCCGGCACGCTTGTATTTTCCAGGAAAGAGAAGGGATTTCTCAAGCGCATATGACAACACCACACAATATGGCCATGGAATTGAAGAATGTTTTTGAGACCTACGATCTTGAGATCAAGACGGAAAGCCAGGTCATCCGTGAAAGGTTCGAGGCCCTCAAGGATGTTTCCTTTTCCATTAAAAAAGGCGAGGCGGTGGCTATCGTGGGGCCGAATGGTGCCGGAAAATCCACGCTCCTGCGGATCATGGCCGGGTTGCTCAGGCCTGAAAAAGGGGATATCAGGATCCACGGACGGGTATCGAGCCTTCTGGATCTTGGGGCGGGTTTTCATCCCGAGCTGACCGGGCGCGACAATCTTCTGCTTAACGCGAGCTTGTATAATTTCAGCCGTGAGGAGATGCATGGCAAGCTGGAGCAAGTGCTCCTGTTTGCCGATATCGGAAAATTTATCGATGTGCCTGTGCGTTGTTATTCCCAGGGCATGTATGTCCGCCTGGCGTTCAGCCTGGCCATTCACGTTGACCCGGATATTCTTCTGATCGACGATTGCCTTGCGGTGGGTGATGATAATTTTCGTCTGAAAAGTATCGATAAAGTGCTCGAATTCAAGTCCAGGAATAAAACCATTGTTTTTGTAACGCATGATTTTGGTTCTGCCCGTCAGGTTTGCGGCAGGGGGATATATCTCAGAGAGGGAAGGATCCTGAAGGATGGCGACCTTGATGAGGTAGTTGGTTGTTATGTATCACCCTTGCAGGTTGACAGGAAGCGTTATAAGTATTTGGGCGCCAAGATCGTTGAGGAAGAAGATCGCGGCAGGGCTGATGAAGCGGATCGGCAAAGAAAAGAGGAAGATCGGCGAAGCCTTGAGCAGGCCGCTTGGCGGGATGCACAGGAGGTAGAGAATCGTTCCAGGCAGGAAGCATGGCGGCGTGATCAGGCGGAGCATCAGCGTCTTGAGCAGGTTGCCTGGCGCGAGGCGCAAGCGGAACAATGTCGATCTGAGCAGGAAGTTTTTTTATGTGAGCAGGCGGAACGGAATCGTCTTGAGCAGGCTGCCTGGCGTGAGGCGAAAATAGAACAGAGTCGATCTGAGCAGGAAGCTTTTTTACGAGAGCAGGTGGAACGGAATCATCTTGAGCAGGCCGCTTGGCGTGAGGCGCAGGTGGAACAGATCCGCCTTGAGCAGGCGGCATGGTGCGATGAGCAGACAGAACGCCATCGTCTTGAGCAGGCAGGATGGCGTGAGGCGCAGGCGGAACAGATCCGTCTTGAACAGGATGCCTGGCGCCGGCAGGAACAAGAACGATGCCGTCTCGATCAGGAGCTGCGTATTGAACATGAGGAGTTGGGGAGGATCCGGCAGGCTGAACAGGACGCCATGTGCCGCCAGGAGGAAGAAGAACGGCGAAAGCTCGAAGAGGCCCGTCGCAGTGAGCAAAGGGCAAAAAGAAAAGCTTGTGTTGAACTTTTGGGTGCCCATGGGTTAAGGGTTGTTGTGGCACCCGGCAAGGTCCGGTTGTTCCGTCACGAGAAGGCGTTAACTGACGACGACGGGGTGCGTACATTATTTGATAAGAACGATTTCATGGATATTGCCTCGTCAACGGCCAGCTGGTGGGTTATAAAAACTTCCGAGACATCTGTTGTGTGTTTTTTGCGGTGGAATAATCCGGCCCGTGTTTCCCAGATCTGGCACTGGAAGGTCATGCCCGATGGGATCATCGATCTAAGGATCGATACGAAGTCGCTGGATGGCCAGTCGATGGAAAATCTTCGTGTTGAATGCCGTCTTCGGGGGAAAAGGGCGAAGGATGCCGCGCCTTTGTCTGCCGGGAAAATCAAAAGAATGCTCCTTGATGATGATAGTGATGTTGTTTTCAGCACAAGCCAGGATGACCAGGTCACCGGCTCTTATCCTCACGGGGAAGACCAGGAGACACTTTATTTCTTAACAGTATGCGGCGAGCAAATGCCTTTACTTCAGGGAGGGTGCGGCAGGCATCCTTTCTTCAGAGGGGGATTCGAGGTGTCCGGCAAGGAGAATTTTCCTGCCGTGGCCCGCGATGCCCAGGTTGCCCATGAGTTCTCACAGGGGAAGCTCAAGGTATCCTTTCGGGAGGGATGTGCGGCGTTGAGCCGTCAGGAAATAATTCTTACCTGCGGTTTAGGGCTGTATACGTCTTTATATGCCCGGGGTGTTTGGTATGACTCGACACAGGCCCGCTGGAGCATTGTTTCCTCAGATGCCGGGAGGCTTGTTGTGAAGGGGCGATGGCCCTGGGTTCCTGTGGTCCAGACCTGGGATATCAGTCTTGTCTCGGATCAGGAGATACGTCTGGGGATGCGCATGCGTGTCCTCAAGGGGTTTTCCATGAAGGCCTGCGAGATGGCGCTTATGCTGGATCCTGTTTACAGGGATTGGTCCACAGGTGATGACTTTCATGCTTTTCCGTTGGATGTGACGCGTGATGATTTTCTTCGGATCTGTTTGTCATCCAGGGCGGCGGATGGAAAAAATACATTAATCCTCCGCGGGGATAACGTCCCCCTTTTGGCGCTTACGCCGGCAGCCATGCCGGGCCGGCGGATTGTTCTTGAGAATGCGGCTCATGTAGGTGGAGCGCACGCCAGGCTTCTGCATTGCCTGCGTGTCCAGGATCAACAGGATCTTTTTATCAGGGCAGGGGAGTATGATCTTTTCAAAGGGCATATCAACATCAGTGGAGGGCAGGCATGATGACGGCAAGTTTCGTGAAATTATTGGCCCATGTTCTTCTGGGCGCAGGTATTTTTATGGCGGTATTCTTTTTGCGTATGGGGACCCTGCCGTTCTGGATGATGGTGCTGGGAAGTGCGGCCTGCTGGCTGGTCCTTCGGCTTTTGGCCATCATGGGGCAGCTGCTTTTTGAGATCCGGCACGATTTTGCCAGGATTCTTACCAACATGGAAAGGTCCGGACAATATGCCAATGCCTTGAGCCAGGAGGTCCGTGACCTTTTGGATGAGAAAGCCAAAGGACAGTGAGACCATGAAGATCCTTTTGGCCAATCTTCCCTGGAAGAAAGGGCGTTATTGGGGTGTGCGTGCCGGATCGCGCTGGCCGCATATCAAGACGCCCGAAGAGGAAGGATATTTGCCGTATCCCTTTTTTATGGCTTATGCGGCGGCACTCTTGAAACGGGAAGGGTTTGACGTTACGGTCATCGATGCCGTGGCAGAAGAGATCCCTGCCGATAAGTTTGTTGTGCGCGTGGCCGCAGGACAATGGGATCTTCTTGTGGCAGAAACATCGCCGCCGTCTCTGGACAATGACCTGGGTATCCTCAAGAACCTCCCGGCAGGATTGCCGGTGGCTTTGTGCGGCCCTGAAATGAACATCCGGGAGCCTTTGTTCCTGGAGCGCCATCCGTCGATTCATTTTGTTTTATCGGGTGAATACGAAATGACCGTCTTGGAGCTTGCCCGCAGGATGGCCGATAAGAAAGATGCACACGGCGTAGCTGGTCTCATCTGGCGGGATCGCGGGCAGATCCGCGTCAATCCGGAGCGGCCTTTGCTGGAGAACCTCGATGCGCTGCCCTGGCCGATGCGTGACGGGCTTCCCATGCATAAATATCACGATACTCCCGGCGGGATCCCGGAACCCAGCGTTCAGATGTGGGCTTCCAGGGGCTGTCCTTACCAGTGTTCTTTTTGCGTCTGGCCCCAGCTGATGTACGGCAGCCGCCGGTACCGCACACGCAGTGTCATGGATGTTGTCGACGAGATGGAGTATCTTGTCCGTACGGCGGGGTTCAAGTCGATCTATTTCGACGATGACACTACCAATATCGGGAAACTCCGCATGATGGAATTTTCCCGGGAGATCTTGCGCCGGAAATTGAATATTCCCTGGGCCATGATGGCGCGTGCGGATATTATGGATGAGGACATTCTCCTGGCTTTGCGCGAGGCGGGACTTGAGGCCGTGAAATACGGTGTGGAGTCGGCGGATCAGCAGCTTTTGGACAATATCCATAAAGGGATGGATTTGGCCAAGGCGGAAAGGATGATCCGTTTCACCAAGTCGCTGGGCATCAAGACCCATCTGACGTTTTCTTTCGGGCTTCCCGGAGAAACGCGTGCGACGGTGAGGAAGACCATCGATCTGGCGTTGTCACTGGACCCGGATTCCCTCCAGTTTTCAATCAATACGGCTTTTCCGGGCACACGCTATTTTGAGGAACTTCAGCAGAAGGGGTTTGTCGTTTCACGCAACCTGAAGGATTACGACGGTAATGCGCGTTCGATGCTGAGGACCGAAACCATGGGGGCCGCAGATCTTCAACAGGCCAAACGCCAGGCTGACAGGATCTGGAAGGAGCATGTCTGGAAAACAAGGCCCCGCATGCCAGTGTCGCCTCGGGGGCATATGGAGAAGTTTGGCGCCTGTCTTAAGCGCCAGGGTATGTATAACGCCTTGATGAAGGCATGGGGCTGGATGCGGGCGCGCATGGTTGTTTTGTCGATGGAGACGCGATCAAGGGGCGTGTCGTGGTTTTCGGCGGAGAACGCGCGTTTGAAAGCCCGGCGGCAGGTCAGGCAGGAAACATTCCAGAAGTTTAAAAAGAACGCCCTCAATATTTTGGGGATCTATCATGGCTCGCGGGCTTTCAAGGGGCCGGATTGTGTGCAGATAGACCTGACCAGTAAATGCAATAATAATTGTGTCAGCTGCTGGTGCAATTCTCCGCTTTTGGGTGAACGCCAGTACAGGGGATCCAAACGCCACAAGACCATTCCGCTGCAGCTGGCCGAAAGCCTGATCGATGAACTGGCCGATCTGGGGACCCGGGAACTTTTCTTTTCGGGCGGCGGCGAGCCGTTCATGCATCCGGATATCCTGCGGATACTGGAACATGCCAAGCACAGGGGCATGCAGTGCTGTGTGAATACCAATTTTACGCTGGTCAATGAAGCCGTCGTCAAACGCGTCATTGCCATGGGGCTGGATGAAATGACAGTGAGCATCTGGGCCGCCACGCCGCAAACCTATGTCCTGACCCATCCCAACAAGGATGAGGCGGCATTCTACCGCCTGAGGTCCACCCTGGCCATGCTCAATGCGGTCAAAGGCCAGCGCGGGCCACGGGTCAAGATTTACAATGTCATTTCAAACCTGAATTTCATGGAAGTTGAACAGATGGTGGATTTCGCCGATGCAACAGGGTCGGAGTGTGTTGAATTCACGGTTGTCGATACCATCCCGGGCGCCACCGACAGCCTGATCCTGGACAAGTCACAGCGGGAAGCGGTCCTTGAACAGTGCCGTCGTATACAGCAGAAGAAGACGCGCGTGCAGGTGGGGAACCTTGAGCATTTTATGCGTCGTTTGGCCGATACAGGGGCAGAAGACGCGCAGTATGACAGTGGTTTCCTGGCGGATTCCCCCTGTTATGTGGGCTGGGTCTTTAGCCGGGTCATGTCGGACGGCGATGTCAATTTTTGTCTGAAAGCACACCGGATGCCGGTGGGGAATCTGTACAGGCATTCTTTCCATGACATATGGAATTCGCAGAAACAGAAGGAATTCCGTCAAAAGGCCCTGCGGTTCAACAAAGACGATGTTTTCTTCAATTTTATCGGTAATGACGCCAATTGCAAGATGGGGTGTTATAAAAGCTGCGATGATATCGGCAGAAACATGATTGTCAAAGAACGGATGCGGTTGTTGCCCCCGTTGCATAAGAATATCCTGAAAGTCATTTCAAGAATGGTGCCATAAACATGTTATTTTCCAAGGATGTGCTGCTGGTGGTCTGTCCCATGTGGGGAACGTGCCTTCCCCCGATGGGTGTCGCCTATATCGCCGCTTATTTGGAAGATAAGGGCGTGCCGTGCGATGTGCAGGACATGAACATTGCCTTATATGCGGCGGCTTCGGCGGATGACAAGCGATTGTGGCAGATGGAAAATTTTCATTTATGGTCGCAGGAAAGATTGTTTACGACGATCAGGGACAAGTTTTCAGGGGCTATCGAGGCATCGGCTCAACGGATTGTCGATCAGAAATACAACATCGCAGGATTTTCCCTGAATGGGGCCAACATCCTTTTTTCCATTGAAATGGCCAAAGCCATCCGTCGGAAGTCGCCGGATATCCGCATTGTTTTTGGCGGTGCCTCCTGCAATTTTCTGCACCGCCATCCGCGCATGCCTTTCCGGTTCTTGACATCAAGCACGGATACCGCATCACTTCTCCCGGAAGGTGTTGTCGATTTGATCGTTATGGGAGAAGGCGAAGAGGCTTTTCTGGAGATCGTGGCCGCGTACAAGGCGGGGACGGCTGTGACACGGGCCGGTGTTGTCCCGGCCACGGTGCATAGCTGTGAGATGATCCAACTGCCGCCCTATATTGCCGACCTGGATGCCCTCCCGTTTCCGGCATGGGAGAAATTGCCTTTGGAGAAATATGAAGTCCAGGGTGAACTCCCGATGATCTTCAGCCGGGGGTGTATCAACCGTTGTGCTTTTTGCAATGACTGGCGGATGTGGAACGGAAGGTTTCGTTCCCGTTCGGCCAAGAATATTTTCGCGGAGATCAAGGCGCTGCACGACAGGTTTGGCAAGAAAACATTCCGGTGCAACGACCTGTTATTCAACGGGAATTTAAAAGTCCTGGATGAGCTGACAGATCTTATCATCGGTTCTGGCTTGAAGATAAACTGGACCGCCCAGGGCGTCGTCCGGACGGATATGAAGGTCGAATTGCTTCGAAAATTGAAGAAGTCGGGGATGACCACGATCATCTATGGTGTTGAAAGCCTGGCGGATAATGTCCTTGAGAAGATGGGCAAGCCGTTTACCTTCGCTGATATTCAAATCATGCTCAAGCGCACCAAGGAGGCGGGGATCAATACCTGGATCAATCTGATCATGGGGTTCCCCGGCGAGACGGAGGAGGACTTTCAGATCACCAAAAGGCGTCTCGAAGAAGTCCGCGACTATCTGGATACGGTTTCAAGCCTTAATCCATGCAATATCACGGCGGCGACCGACCTTGAGATATCGCCGGAAAAGTTCGGCATTGTTTTTCCCCCGGATAAAGATTGGTGCGAAGGATGGGAAACAGCTGACGGCAGGAATACCCTGGAGATCAGAAAACGGCGTGCGCAGGAGATTTTTAAATATTTGCGCAGTTTGAGGATCCAGACAAATTTTGTGGGTATTTATGACGGCGACAGCCCGTCGCAGGACAGGACGGCCTTAAAGAAAGCGGCACCTGTTGTGAAGCCGGCCTGGGGCAGGTCTTTCCGGCGGGTCTTTCATTTGCCTGTTGTGTTCTTTATCCTTGTTTATCATTTTCTCCTTGCGCTTTACCTTCAGGCACTCAAATTTTTTCGCAAGACCATTATTTTTCCAGGAGGATGACATGAGAATCTTAATGATCCATCCTCATGACCTGAATTCACCCATGGAACCATGGACGATCCGCATCAAGAAGTTTGCCGATGAACTTGCTGACAGGGGCCATGAGGTCACCGTGGGGTATTTCCCGATAACGCAATCGGAGCAGAGTGTCTTTCGGGGGATAAGGATTGTTCCTCTCGACAGGAGGATTTCCTGCGGTGGATTCATCAAGAATGCAGCCGCTATTTATAAACTTGCCTGTCAGGCGGATATCATCCATTTTCAAAAAGCTCATTTTTATGCGGTGATACCCGTGCTGTTGGCCGCTCTGTTTTCAGGCAAGCCGCTGCATTATGATTGGGACGATTGGGAAGAAAGGATATTCGATCTGGCCATCCGGAACAAGACACCATCGTCTCTATTGATAGGGTTTTCTTTTTATGTGATGGAAAATTGCCTGCCTTTTCTTGCGGATAGCGTCAGTGTGTCCAGTGAGGCGTTAAGGAAATTGTCTATCAAGCGCGGGGCCAAGGGAAAAAATGTTGTGGTGGCTCCGGTGGGAGCGGACCTGAAACGTTTTTATCCGGGCCGCAGCGGCGCTGCGGTTCGCAGAAAGCATGATTTAACGGACGAAATTGTGGCTTTTTATCACGGGCAGCTGCATTCATGCCAGTATGTCAGGATGTTCCTGCAGGCGGCCAAGATCATTGTGCAGAAAAATACGGGTATCCCGTTAAAAGTCATGATCGTCGGCAGCGGATCGGACCTTGGCCCGCTGGAAAGCTTTTCCAGGGAATTGGGGCTGGATCAAATGGTTATTTTTACAGGGTTTATCCCGCATGACGATATCCCGGATTATATTGCTGCCGCGGATATTTGTGTGGCTCCCTTTGAAGACAATGAGGTGACGCGCTGTAAAAGCCCGTTGAAAATAGCCGAATACATGGCGGCAGGAAAGCCGGTAGTTGCCAGCCATGTGGGCGAGGTGGGGCATATGCTGGGTGGTGCGGGGTTGCTGATTGCGCCGCGTAGCCCGGAACAGCTGGCTGAGGGGATATTAAGGCTTGCGAATAATCCAGAGCTCCGGGGGAAGATGTCTGTAGCGGCCAGGAAGGGGGCTGAGGAAAGGTATAACTGGAGGTGTTCCGTCAAGAATCTTGAGGCGGTTTACATGAATATTTTATGACGAGGATATGTTGTTTTCCGATGGCATGATCGCTGCCGGTCGGTTGTCATGATTTATTATCCATAAGCTACAAGTTCATTTTTCTTCAAGTTCATCCCATGAAAATCACACTCATAATTTTTAAGGTTCTTATATTCATATTTTTGGCTCAATCTTGAATGTTGAACATAAAAATATAACTCTTTAATAATAAATCTGGTTTGGTGAACCCCGATACGGGGTACAATCCTTTTAATCTGCCAAAAGAAAAAGGAGACCAAA
>Ga0114951_10002759_pt1 | contig 19316 bp, 20 predicted proteins | sample AM7aDNAmetaG_FD_88677 | JGI IMG/M metagenome (GOLD analysis project Ga0114951, IMG submission 88677) | Freshwater microbial communities from Finland to study Microbial Dark Matter (Phase II) - AM7a DNA metaG | ecosystem: Environmental > Aquatic > Freshwater > Lake | place: Finland: Lake Alinen...
CTCCTGGAGAATGAGGTTGAAAGGCTAAAAAGGAAGCTTACAAATGGCAAAAACGACTTAAAAAAGGCCGAAAAATCAGGCACGTACTTGAACTATCTTTGAACTTTTAAAAACAGTCATTGCAAATACTTGAAATATAGCTGATTACAGAGGTTGTCAACCTGCTTTGGGACCAGGAGGTCGTCGGTTCGAGTCCGGCCACCCCGACAGAGATAAAGCACTGAAAAACAGTGATTTAAAAAGATAAGCGAGTTGGCACTTTTACGTGTCCCTCGCTTTTTTTGCTTAAAATTGACCTATTTTAACACTAATAAGCGATATTAAGGACGTATATTCTTTGAACTATCTTTGAACTTTTGCAGTGGCTATAATTTTACACTCGTTAAATATTATGGCAACATTTAAATCAATAGTTTTTACTCAAAAAAACCATATCAAAAATGATGGAACTGCGAACGTTAAAATTCGCATTTACCACGAGCGGGAATCTCAGTATATTTCAACTCAGTTTTACATCCTTCCTGAATTTATGGCGCCCAGTGGCGAAATATCGCCAGAATGTGCGGATGCAGACGAGTTGAACTATGAGTTGGGCGAAATTATCCAGAGTTATCGAAAGATTATTTTAAAGCTGGGAACCGGAAGCGCTGCAAAAATGACCTGCAAGGATTTGAAAGATCATATCCTAAAGGCCACTGAGCCGGAATACGAGACTATTGACTTTGTGGCATTCGCTCAAACCGTCATTGATCGCTGTAAGAAGCCGAAAACAGCCGAATGGTATAATCAGGCCGTTTCTGTTATGAAATGGTTTTATAAGCAGGAAACGATTGATTTCAGGGATATCACATCATCAAAGATCAATGCGCTGATGGTCCAGTTATCCATTGCCGGTCAAAAAAAGAAACCTTTACAGGCCGGTGCAATTGGAAACTATCTGGCCGGGATCAGGGCGCTGTTCAATTTAGCCAGGTTGCACTACAACAACGATGATATCGACATCATCCGAATTCCTCATGATCCGTTTGCAAAGGTCAAAATTCCAAAATATAAGCGGAAACGAAAGAATATCGGGATTGATGAGATTAAGAAGATCCGGGATGGGGAATATTTGACCGAGCGCGAAACGATTGGCCGCGACTGTTTCCTGATCCTGTTCTACCTGATGGGAATAAACATGAACGATCTTTACCATTTGAAGCCTCCTGTAAATGGCCGAATTGAGTATGAGCGAAGCAAAACCAATACGGATGATAACCTTTACAACTTCAAGTTATCCATCAAAATAGAGCCTGAATTACAGGTATTGATTGACAAGTACAGCCCGGACGGTTTTCTATCCACTTTAAAGACCAGATACAATTGTTCTCAATACCTGACCGCAACGGTAAATAAAGGACTGAAAAGAATCTGTAATAAATATGGATATGCAAAAATAACTTCCAATTGGTCCCGTCACAGCTGGGCAAGCCTGGCACGTAATAAGGCTGATGTAAACAAGGCCGATATTGATTTCTGCCTCGGTCACGTCAATAATGATTACAAGATGGCAGATATATACATTGAAATAGACTATTCGATTTACGATCGTGTAAACCGCAAAGTATTGGATTTGCTTCTGGAGAAAGAGGAAAGCGAAAAGCCGATTGAAAATAATTCAAAAAATACATATCTGCGTGTTGTTTAATTGAAAAACATTTCGTAACATTGTCCCAGAGATAAGCGAGTTGGATTTAAACGAAAGTTTGAGTCCAGCTTTTTTGCGTTATACTCAATCCATTATTAACACTTTCCAATTTTAGCAAGGCATCAAATCAGATGCTATGCAAATTACAGAACAAAAAGATTACTTCCAGTTTTTAGAATCAAAGAAAAAACGAATCATTGAATCGGGTTTTGATATTGAAGAATCAGAACTAAATCCGATGCTTTTTGACTTCCAGAAATTTACAGTCAAACGAGCATTGAAGGCCGGTAAATATGCAATTTTTGCTAATACAGGGCAAGGTAAAACACCCATGCAACTAGAAATAGCTCATCAGGTATTTTTAAAAACTCAAAAACCAGTATTGATTTTGGCTCCTTTAGCCGTAACAGGACAGACAATTGAACAAGGAGTTAAGTTTGGAATTAAAGTCGATTGGTTTACGAAAGATCAGCCCATTTCAATAGCAAACTACGATCAGCTCGAAAACATTGATACTGAAAAATACGGATGTATTTGTCTTGATGAAAGTTCTATACTGAAAAATGAACAGGGTAAATTCAGAAACTTACTAATTGATACTTTCAAACATACACCGTATAAATTTTGCTTTTCAGCAACCCCGAGCCCAAATGATCCAATGGAGCTCGGTAACCATTCTCAGTTTTTAGATGCTATGACTTACAATGAAATGTTGTCAATGTTCTTTGTAAATGATATGCAACAGACTCAGAAATGGAGATTAAAAGGCCATGCAATTGAGAAGTTTTATGAGTTTGTAAGTACTTGGGCGATCATGTATTCTCATCCTAAAGATATTGGATTCAAAACAGTTGGATTTGATTTGCCTGAACTTGAAATAAAAGAAGTACAAGTATCAACTCCACTTCCGGAAGGCGTGATGTTTCCGGGCATTGCCGTAAATGCAACAGATTATAACTCATCGCTTCGTGAAACTGAATCACAAAGAATTGAAAAAACAATTGAAATAATTCAATCTATTCCAAGAACTGAACCAATTATTATTTGGACAAAGCAAAATGAAGAAGCCAAAAATATATTCAAACAATTATCTGAACTAGGATTCAATTGCAGAAATGTTCAAGGTTCTGATTCAAATGAAAAAAAAGAAAAAGACTTACTTGGTTTTGCTCATAATGAATTTCAAATTTTGATTACAAAACAGTCTATTTCACCTTTACAGAGCAGCTATGAAAATAATCGTAGAATTCGACTTTCCGAAAGATCTCAATGATCAAATATCAAACGATTTTATCTTCGGCGATATCCTTAAAAAAATACCATTTAAGGATGTTAATTTCAAAGTTATAAGTCGCATAAGTTCCGGCGAAATGACTTTTGATTCCATTGAAAGATCAGTTTGTGAATTTGTGGACTGTGTGCCCGAGGAATTGCAGCGAAATACACGCAAACGTGAAGTAGTAGAAGCTCGTCAGATTTGTCATTATCTGTCAAAATACAAGAACCTCGGATCATTGTCATCGATTGGAGAAAGGTTTGGAAAGAAGGATCATGCGACCGTTTTGCACAGCAACAGGACTGTTACTACATTGTTAAAAAATGATGCTGAATACAAATCGAAATACCAATCATTTATCGAATCGTTCAGCGAAAAACAGACTAAAATCTAAGACATGAAAGACCCTGCATTTTTATTTTATCCAGGCGACTGGATGGGTGGCACGCATTGGTTAACATTCGAGCAGAAAGGATGTTACATGGAGCTTTTGATCCTTCAATTCAATAATCAAACATTCACAGAAGCACAAGCTAAGCAAGTGCTAAGCATATGCTTCGAGTATGCTTGGCCTATGCTTAAGCAAAAGTTTATTTGTGAAGATGGTTTATACTGGAATGAGCGGTTAAAATTCGAGATTGACAGAAGAAGGATCTACTCTGAAAGCCGCAGAAACAACGGGCTACAGAAGAAAAATTACTCTAAAAAACCAAAGAAGCATATGCTTAAGCATATGGAAAATGAAAATGAAAATGAAAATATAGTTATTTCTTCTTCTTTTTCTTCTGATTTTTTAAAAGTTTGGAATGAACTATTGATCATGCCAAAATGGAAAAAGAAACCAAAGGAGGCAATCCGTAAATCACTTTCCCAGCTTGAAAAATATGACGAGGCTTTTGCCATCGGATTAGTTGAAAAAGCAATCGCCGGAAACTATCAAGGCGTTACTTTTTCAAGCACTGAAACTGAATATTCAAACTTCAAACAAAAACCAAATGGAAAAACTATCTCAATTGATTCAATCCGCAACGATAGCCAGTCAATCGCTTCCAGTGTCAAGGTTGCAAGGTATTGATCCGATTGGCCGCTATCCGGTGGATGAGATCTGGACAAAGGGCCTGAAATTGAAGTTTACCGAACTTTTGAAAGAGCAATTCTTTTTCGAATCCGATGAACTGAAAATTGATGATCAGACAAAAAAAGTTTTGAATACTGTTTTCGATTGGGTTTTAGGAAAGCATGAGCCGCTAAAAGGTTTCATTCTCACAGGATCATACGGAAACGGAAAATCAAGCATCATGAAGGCTGCATTAAAGTTAGTTTTTCACATTTACGGAGCTTCAGAAACTTATCCAGCCGGAATCCATGAACCAAAATACATTACATCCAAAAGGCTTTCGAGGCTATTTATCGACAATGAAAAGGTGAAAATCAATGAGCTGATTTACGCAAAGCTGATTGGAATAGATGACTTTGGTTATGAATCAAAAGAGGTCAGGACCTTTGGTACCATCGTTTTTCCTTTCGAAGAAATCACGATGGAACGATATGACAAGAAGAAGATTATCCTGGCAACCACAAACCTGACACCGGCTCAGATTGAGAAAATTTACGGCGGTCACGTTCTGGACCGATTGAAACAAATGTGCTTCTGGATTGAAATGAATTCAGGAAGTAAGCGAAATTAAATCAAAAAAGCAGCCGAAGCCGCCTCTCTGATTTTCACTGTTCGCAAAACAAATGTAAAAATTCAGACACATGGCCGCAACAGAAGTTAATAACTATTTTACAAAACGGTATTCATCATGGCTCGATTTTGCAAATTATCACGCCACACGTGCCGGAATACCCAGTGAAGCAAATGATATTCTCGATGAAGTGATCCTTTGTCTTTTAAAAAAAAGCGAGGATTATCTGCTCGAAAAATGCCGGTCGCCTTCTAAATGCGGAAGGTATCAGGAAATAGACATTTTGGCTTTAAGGATGATCAAGTTGAATTGCTACAGCAATACAGCACCATACCGCGCCAAATTCAAGCCAATACCGACCGCGAACGTCAATTTGTACCGTTTGAATATTGCAGACGTCACAGAGCCTGAAAATGATGTTTCCGAGCTTGTTTATAATCGCTTCGCACAGGTAAGGATAGTATTTGACAGCCTGAATTTGTGTGAAAAAGCTAAAATGATCTTTGAATATAAATTTTTCTTAGGGGAAAGATTTAGTGATTGGCCCGGACCTGAATGCAAAAAAGAACTTTATGAGGTGTATAAAAAGGTCGAAAACCTGATAAAAGCAAAGATATCCGGAAAAACTTTATTGTGAATTTTATATTTTAAAGCATGAATACCCATAAGACCAACGCAGTGCCAAGCGAACCAAAGCAATATACGCTTGCAGAATTAAAGAAGAAACTGACCAAAAAGGAGCGGATATTTTGTCATCAATATATCATTGACTGGAATGGTTCAAGATCTGCCAGAGTCGCCGGATACAGCGAGAAAACCGTAAAAGAGATAGCCTTTCACAACTTAACAAAAGTTCACATTCAGCAATACATCAACTTCATAAAGAATAATCTGGAAGAGGAAAGTGGAATATCAAAGCTCCGAAACCTTCAGGAATTGGCGAAGATTGCATACACAAGTATTGCTCATTTGCACAATACCTGGATCGAAAGAAGGGATTTCGAATCATTGACCGATGACCAAAAGGCTGCGATTGAAAGCATTGACACAAAGACTGTGACTATCAATTTTGATGATCAATCCAAAGAGGTTGAATATGTGAAAATCAAACTTCACGACAAAAGAGGATCGATTTCTGAAATCAATAAAATGATGGGCTATTATGAGCCGGAAAAGAAAGAGATTACCGGCAAAGACGGCGCTCCTCTTATCCCTGAAATGTCACCCGAAGAGCGAAAACTCAGAATCGAAGCCCTAAAAGCCAAACTAAATGCAGGTACTATCTGAGCTTGAAGAACTTGAATATCTATTGAAACTTGAAGATATTGACAGTGCCCGGGATCACTTCTGGAACTTCTGCCAATATCTTGAATCAGATTTCTATAAGTCGGAGCGCGAACACCTCGGAATACTTTGCGATACCTTAGAAAAATTCTATTTCAATACACTCCTGAAGCCGGATGGCACGCCATTTCATAAACTCATGATCCGTATGCCTCCGCAGTTTGGTAAGAGCAGAACGCTTGTAAATTTCACTAAATGGGTATTGGGAAAAAATAACGAAGAGCGGATAATCACGGCCAGTTATTCCGACGGTCAGGCTTCCGACTTCTCCAGGTATTCAAGAGACGGAATCAGTGAGGTTAAGAACCTTGAATCTCAGGTTGTTTTTTCAGATGTGTTTCCCGAAACGAAGATCAAACAGGGTAATGCCAGCTCTCAGAAATGGGCGCTGGAAGGTCAGCATTTCAATTATCTGGGTGTTGGTGTTGGTGGAGGAGTAACCGGCAAAGGTGCAACGATCCGAATCATGGATGACTTAATCAAGGATGCTGAAACCGCGCTATCCGACAATGCACTGTCAAAGATTTGGGTTTGGTTGTCCGGTACATTTTCAAGCCGTAACGCCGCTTTGGGTGGCGATGTGAAAGAAATATTTTGCGCTACGATCTGGGGCGAACAAGATCCTCAAATGATTCTTGAGACAACAGAGCCCGGCGAATGGTTTATTCTGGCCATGCCGATCTATGATCCTGAAACCGATCAGATGCTTTGTTCTGATATGATGAATAAGGACCAGTATTTGAAGCTCAAGCGAAGAATGGAAGTTGACAGCCGCACAAAGATGATCTTTCAGGCAAACTATCACTGTGTCGCTTTGGCTGATGACGAAACAAAAGTCTTTCCGGTTAGCAGCCTGAAGAGGTATGAAGATTTTCCGGTTGATATGGAATACTTTACCATTGGATTTGCGGATACTGCAGACGAAGGATCGGACAATTTCAGTATGCCGGTTGCCCGGGTATATGGTAACCGTGTTTATATTTTCGATGCAATATTTGACCAATTCAACCTGACAGTTCAGGAAGGACAGGTTCAGAGCAAGGTCAAGGAATGCCACATCAACAACCTGGTTATTGAAACCAACAGCTTTGGAGCGTATTTCAGCCGCCGAATACGCGAATTAATTCCGGATATAGAAGTCTTTGGACAGTTTGCCAAAACCAACAAGATGGGCCGAATCTTAGCCAATGCCGGATTAGTGAAACTGTTTTTTTATTTTCCTGAGAATCCGAACCCGACACTTCAGCGATTCATGAATCAGGTCTGCAAACTGATGAAAACATCAACCAAAGAAGATGATGCTCCTGATTCATTGACTGGATTGGCTGCCTATCTTGAGAAGTATAACGGATTATTTAAAGGTGAAGAATAACTAATAATATTTTGACAAAAAATTAAAAAGCGCCACCACAGAAATAAAAAATATAGTGAATATATAACTAATAACTATCAAAATGAACAGAAAAGTAAACATGATCGAAGGTGACGGTTTCCCGATCCGGTCAATAGCTGTGAAACGAAATGCACCGTGTCAATGTGGATCAGGTAAGAAGCAAAAGGCATGCTGTGGAACGAAGCCAGAAATGAATTACACCAATCCAGATGCAAAGATCAAGCGGAAAACCTACACGATGAGCAAGGCAAAGGATCTGATCTTAGGCCGATGGTACACGCACAGGAGAATCAAATATGAATTTGGTATGATGGTGACGAAACTTAAAGCAAAATATTCAAAAAGAAAAAACTCATAGTCTTTTATATTTTAGATTGGATAGGTTGGAGTAGCTACCAGCTGATAAGGGAAACCAGAACTCCTTTCCAATCTTCTTTTGTTCTGGATTCAAAGTAAAACTGGTAATCATGAAAGATTTAAAAAATTCTAATGAGCATTCCGATTTAGAAATATGGAAGGATGTTGATGGGTATGAAAATTATTATCGAGTTAGTAATAATGGAAAAGTCTTAAGTGTAATAAAATCTAAGCACATTATTCTAAAACAAAGAGTTACTAAATATGGATACTGTGCGGTTAATATACGAAATGAACAAAATAAAAGAAATGTATCTGTTCATCGTATTGTAGCTATTGCATTTATTCCAAATCCAGAAAATAAACGTGAGGTAAACCATAAGGATGGTATTAAAACAAACAATTCAATTGAAAACTTAGAATGGGTAACAAGAAGTGAAAATTGTTATCATTCATATAAAACTGGATTAAGAATTCCAACAATGTCCGGAGTTGACAGATACAATTCCAGATACATGAATAAAAAATAATCAATACGTCATCTCTTCCGGCCTCTGATAACTCAGGGGCTTTTTTATTTCCATCAATCAGCATTCAGGAAAAGTTTATCTGATTTATATTTTAGTGTTAAGATAAACTTGAAAAGGCATGTTTGAACAAACGTTTCGTTCCCTGGCTCAATTCTTCGACAGGCAATCGGGAATTAGCAGAAGTGCTATAAACTCATTCAATTACGAATACCTGGTTGATAAACCAGCTTGGCTTTCTCTTTCCAATTCACATCAATACCGCAAGGCTGTTGCCGAAAATCCGGTTTTAAATGGTTGTATTTCCATCCTTGCCAATGCTTCAGCAAACGGAAAGAAGTATCTAGTCGATCTGAACGGAAAACTCATACCGTGGAATTCAGGCAAAACAGGAGTTAAACAGGCCCGAAAGCTATTTGTAGAACGTCCAAACCCTTTACAATCGGTTAAAGAATTCGATTATGAACGGACATATATGTTTTTCACCTATGGAAACAATTACGTTTATCTGAACAATCCCCTTGAAACTTATGAGACAGATATCATGACGGTTATTACCATGATGAATCTGCCATCTGAATGGGTAACTGTTCACCAGACTGGATTGATTTATGATCAGATTGATATTGAGGGAATCATTGAGAAGTATTCAATGATCAATTACAACCCGGCTAAAGAGTTTGATTCTAAAAGCATCATCCATTTCAACGATATCAATGTATCACAAATAGGGAATTCTATCATTGGTTCATCCAGACTTGAAAATCTTAAATGGCCTATCCAGAATACGCAGCTCGCATTTGAGGCAATGAACGTGATATTGAAGTCAAGAGGTATGCAGGGGATCATCAAGGCAAACAATAAAGATGCTCAAGGTACCCAGATTCCACTATCGAAAGACGCTAAAAAAGATATCGATGATACCTTCAAAGCAGACTATGGACTCCGTAAAGATCAGAATCAATACCTGATCAGCTACTCTGATATCGATTACATCAAAACTATCATGAACTCTCAGGAGCTTGGTATCTATGAAGAGTTCAGCAATAATGCAATGATCATTTCCAACGGGTTCAACATTCCAACGGAACTGTATAAAACCTACACGAAGGGCGCCACCTTCGAAAACCAGTCTCAGGCAGTCCGCCGGTTGTATCAGGATACGATCATCCCGATGGTTGATAATGATGACCTGTACTACACTGAGCGACTTCAGATGCGTAAATACGGCCTTGAATTAAAGACCGACTGGTCTCACATCCCGGCCCTTCAGGAAGCTTTCAAAGAAAAGGCCACCGCTCTGTTTATGGTTTCCCGTGCCTATGATCTGGCATACAAGGCCAACGTAGTGACAAAGAATGACTATTTGAAATCGCTTGATCAGGATCCAATCCCGGACGGTGATAAATACTGCTTTGAATATCCTGAAAATGCAGCTCCTGTAAAAGCTGAACCGATTGTAGCACCTGATCAAAATCCAATACCATGAAAAAGAAGCTCACAAAGGAAGAAATCAAGCAAATGAAAGCTCTCAAAAAGCTAAATATCGATAGCAAAGAACTCAAAAAGCAAAAGAAATGAACGCTAAATTGATCACAAAGGATTTTAGTTCAACGGTCGAGGATGTGACAGACGAAGGGATTGTTTCCATTTATGTGAATAAGTTCAACAATGTTGATTCTGCCGGTGAAATTTCTGATCCTAAAAGCTTCAATAAAACTATCGCTGATGGGATTACCAGGATTAAACACCTGAAAGATCATGATCAGCATAAGCTGCTTGGTTTGCCTTTAGAGATCACTCCTGATTCATTTGGCTTGCTGGTAAAGTCTGCCATGAACTTGAAAAAGGACTTGGCCCGTGACGTGTTTGAAGATTATAAATTCTTTGCCGGATACAATCGGACACTGGAGCATTCAATTGGAACTATCGTGATTAAGAAAGTTCCTGAAGGCAAGTTCACCAGGATACTTGAGTATGCTCTTTTTGAATATTCAACCCTTTCATTTTTGGGCGCCAATCCTGAAACACCGCTGGTTAGTTTTAAGAATGATACAGCATTCCAGAAGTTACAACTTCTCAATCAGATGCTCAAAGGAAACTATACGGATGAGCGTTTCAAAACCATAGAAAACAGTATCAATTTAATAAAGAAAAGTATGGAAGATCAATGTATTGTCGAATGTTCTTGCTGTGGCTTGGTGTTCGATTATTGCAGTATTGAAGAAAGAACCGTTGAAAGCATGGTTAATGAAGCCGTGGTTAATTATACCCGTTGGACTATTGAAGATACCATCCAGTCAGAAATGGCAAAGCTCAGGCCAGATATTCAGGCCCAGGTCATGGAAATCATCCAGTCAACCAAGGGTATTGATTTGGCCGGTCTTTACAATCATGTTCGCTGCCCAAAATGCTATTCAATTGTAACAAATAAATCACTCGTCAATAAGGAGCCGGTACTTTCTACCACTCAGTGCGATGAGCCGATGAACACCAAGAAGATAAATTTTGAATCACTAAAAAGCAACTTTAAAATTAATTAATCATGGACGAAGAAAAAGCATTACTTGAAAAAGTAAACGCAGAAGCTACTGCCGCTGTGACCAAATTCACAGAACAGTACAAGGAAATTGCGACGAAAGCCGCTGAAGGTAAAATGAGCAAAAAAGAAGTGGACGACGCTTTAGGTGCTCTGGAAACTAAATCTCAAAAATTCACCAATGAACAGATTGCTGAGTTGTCTGAAAAAATGAGCAAAGTGGAAGCTGAACTCATCTCTGCACGTGCCGAATTGAAAGCAGCAAAAGAAACTCCAAAGAGAGAACTGAGTAAGAAATCAGGATTTGGAACTATGCTTCGCGAATCACTCGAAAAAGATGGTTTGATCGAAGAGATTGTAATCGACAACCTTTCTGGCAAGAAGGCTTTGGCTGTAAAAGGATGGGACCGAAAAGACATGCAGCTGACAACTAAGGTTGCAGTTGACATGACCACCGCCCTCTCTCTGATTCCTGGCGCAACTCCTGGAACTGCTATCGGTTCGATTGCTGATTACAAAATGAACGAAGTGTTGATCAACCTGACTAAAGACACACATGCCGTTCAGTTCTTGCCTACCGATCCGATTGTCAATAAATACATGGCTGTTTTGGTTGAGCATACTTATTTTGATGGTGCCGCTCTGAAATTGGAAGGTGCTGCAACAGCTCAATCCAGCTTGAAATTCAAGACTATCGAATTCAAGGCCTTTGAATATGCTACTCATTTCCGCGTTTCGAAAGAAAACCTTGCCGATATTCCTCGCTTGGAAAGCAAACTGAACCGCATTGCTCCCGACAAGATCCTATCCACTTTGGACTTGGCTATCTTTGGAACAGGTGGCGACAATTCGACTGCCGCTATTGCAATGTTCTCTGCCGGCAATTATGTAGCATTCTCTGAAACCGATCTGGGCACCGTAACCAATGCCAATATCATTGATTTGATTGGCAAGATGGTTCTTCAGGCTCAATTGGCCGATCAGGACGTGAATGTAGTGGCATTACACCCTGCACTTCTGAATGAAATCCGCATCCAGAAAGATGAATTGGGTAACTCAGTCCAGAATCGCAACGTGATCTTTGACGCGATGGGAAAAGTAACCTCAATTTGGGGTCTTGCTGTTGTGACCAACAAAAACATGACTACTACAAAAGTGGCTGTTATGTGGTCTGAAGCTGCTGAAATCGGTATTCTCGAAGACATCAACTTCGAAATCGGAACCAATGGAACTGATTTGACTGAAGGTATGCGGACCATCATCTTCTGGATGCGTGCAGCATTTGGAGTTGGCAAACCGGGCGCAATCTTCCTGAGTTCTGATCCTACCGGAGATATTGCAAAAATAACCGCTGCTTAATTTTCATTTGAAATGAAAAGACTCATATTATTATTAATGCTGGCCATCGTATCGATGGCTGGCATTTCAAAAGATCGTACCGCAACAATCAAAACAGGACTGACCACCATCTCTCCGACCATGGTTTTTGATGCGAAAGACACGATTGTAACGAGCCAAACGGTAACTTATACCATCTCTAATGTTCAACAGTACCAACAGAATCAGGCTTTCACAGCCACTATTGCAACTGTATCCGGAAGCCCTTCGGTAGCCGTAACGGCTTACGGAAAGGTTACATCCGGCGGCTCGTGGGTGCAGATTGGCGCTCCTGTAACATGGACCAGTGCAGGCAATAATCCTGTTGGAATAGTAAGTGCAAGTCCAATCAATTACAATTACCTGAAGGTGACTTTTGTAGCAAGCGGCGCAACGCAAAGAACAAAGATTACAAGCTTTGAGATCAAGACCGCAAACAACGTTGGAAATGCAGCTGAAACTTATTCCGGTCTGCTTACTGCAAATGCCGGAGCAACGCTGAAAGGTGCGGCCGTCAACATCAATCCTTCCAGTAATTTTGCAACCAATATCAATACCGGCACGACTAACGCCGCTTTGACTTTAGGCGGTGGAAGTGGAACAGTGGCGGTTAATTCGAGCGATTGGGACATCACCACGACTGGAGCAATGACTGGTATTGGCGCGATTACCTCGGACGGACTGATAACAGGATCAGCCGGAGCGACCTTGTCGGGCGCAGTAATCAACCTGAACGCATCGAGCAATTTTGCGACCAATGTAGCAACAGGATCTACGAATGCCGCTGTCAGTATTGGAGGAGGTTCAAACACGGTTGCGGTCAATTCGTCAACATGGGATATCTCTTCTACCGGAGTCTTTACAGGAATGTTGAGAAGCGTTGTAACCGATGCGACCGGAACAGTAGCCTTAACCGCTGCTCAGACCAACAGCATATTATTCTGCACTGCTGCCGGCGGAGCTACTACGGTAACTATTCCAGATCCTTCGGCTGCTACTGTCGGAGTTGTTTACCATATTATCCAGACTGCAGATCAGAATTTAGTGGTAACAGCTACTGCTGCAAATGGAAATAGCATTGTGTGCGACGGAGTGGCAACTTCTGATAATGTGACTATTTCAACCGCATCGCATAAAATAGGGGCTGGAATGGTGATCATAGGAATTAGCGCTACGCAATGGTATGTCGGAGGGCTAAACCCTGAATCTCTGCTCACCCCTGAAGCTGCAGACTAATCATGGAAAGCGTATCTAAAAGAACAGGAAAAGTATTCAAAGGCAAGCTGGCAGAGATCATGCACCGCGTGGGAGCTGCCAACTTAGCCGATGGATCAGAGCCACCAAAGAAGGTAGTTCCTAAAAAGATTGTACCTGCCAAAAAGGCGACTCCAAAGAAAGCTGCAAAAACGAAAGTTAAAAAGTAGATCATGCTAATAGATAGTTCATATTTTGTAGGAGAGATAAACATTCCCAATCTGATAGGCCCTAATTCAAATTCTGTGAATTTAAGTCAGGCTATCAATCAGTACGAAGAAGAAATACTCATTGACCTTTTGGGTTATAAGCTATACTCACTTCTTATTGCTGATCTGGATGTGACTTTTGTGCCGCAAAGCCAGATATTCAAAGACCTGGTTGATGGTGCTGAATTCAATCATTCGCTGAATGGTGTTGATGTTTTGTTGAAATGGAAAGGATTGAGAAATAGCTCACTCCAGTCCCTTTTGGCTTATTATGTCTTCTATAAATATGTCGAGCGCGATGTTACCCATTTATCCGGAGCCGGTGTAATTCTGGCAAAAGGAGAAAAAGGGAGCCGCGCTTCATCCATGAACAAAATGATCAACGCATGGGAAAGGATGCGAAAACTATATGGGATCGTGCCGCCTCAGTACAGAGGCTATTATTTGAATGGCATTCGTCCTGAAACTGTTTTCAATGCCGATCCTTCAGCCTACAACTTTCTGTATGCGAATAAAGCCGATTATCCCGATTGGATTTTCAAGCCTCAATGGAACATTAACGCCTTCGGAATATGAGCGCAGATTTCAGGATATTTCCAGATATAATGCAAGAGGTTATCGACGCGGTGGTGGCTGATCCGAACTGGAACAGTGTAATTGGACCATACCTCGAAGGAGTTGTCGGAACATTCCCCTGTTTCGAATATGGAACATATCTTGAGCTGCTTCAGACTTGCATTCGAAAAGACAATAATCAGGAAGCTAAATATCCCTTGGTCTGGTTGGTGTGGGAACCGTCAGAGAATCAGCAAAAGTGGATTGAACCGTACATGTACACGCTGACTGCCAAAGTTTTTATCTGCGACAAGACGAATATTGACAGCACAACCAGCCAACGATACACGGATACCATGAAGCTATTTCTTTACCCAATCATGCTGGCACTCATCGAGGCTCTCGGAAATCATCCATGCATTGAACTGAATGATGAGTTCAAATATCCGGCTAACGATCATCCCTTTTGGCTGAATAATCCTGATGGCGCTTACGATACGCTTTCAGCTATTGAAATAAGTTTACAAAACATGTTAATTTATAAAAATTAAAAATATGAGAACATTTAAATTTGCAGGCAATGGAGCGAGCAAACTCTTTCTGACTGACGTTAAAGGCGTCATTGTCACCAAAAAGAATACGACTCAGACCATTGCGCTGGCCAAAACTTCCGCCGGATGGAGCACGCTGCTTAACCCAGCTACCACTGCCGGAGTTCTTGGAACCTACATTGATTTTGAAAGGGGCATGGAACCAAAGTCCGCAGCTCCTGAAATGACTACCTCAAACACTGGATTCGAGGAAAAAACCAAAGATTTTGCACCTAAGTTTGTTGGCCATGCTTACATTTCATGGGCTGATTATCTGACTTGGTTTGCAGCCGATACTCAAGAGTTTGACTTTACCTTAGTTTTGAACAATGGCGACCTGATGAGTGCGATCACTTCAGCCGGAGCTCAAAAGGGATTCTGTGGCCGTCTGTTTGTCACTTATGATCTTCCGAAACCGGGAGGAGCCGAAAAACAAAAGGCTTGTCCGTTCGATATCATGTTTGATGATGTGGAAGAATGGAAGAATTACCAGATCCTTAAAACCGATTTCACACGCAAAGAGCTTTCAGCATTGGCACCTGTGGGTGTCAATATTGAAGTGTTGACAGCGTATGCAACTGGAACTGGCGTAGTGGTATTGAAAGCTACCAAACGTGCAACAGGTGAGGCTTACACCGGATTCACCACGTATGCACAATGGGAAGTTGTATCACTCAAGGGTGACGTTGCCGGTGCTGCAACTGCTATCGATGCAGCTCAGGCTGCTCTGGGTATCTATTCAGTAACCTTCCTGAACGGAGCTGCTAAACTGACTGATGATTTCGAGATTCAGGCCGTGACTGTTGCTTCTACTCACATCACTTATCTCTCGAATGTCCTTAACGTTCCGATCTAATGAAATTCGGAAGCGTGGATATTAATCCTGATGGATGGGATAAGTGGAGCTGGAAAGACTTTCTTGACTTCTATGATCAATCACTGAAGGGAAAAGTAACTGAAACGCCTGAAGAAATCGCACATGTTTTAGGTGTCAAAGTTCCGGTGAAACACAAGGTTAATACTGCAAAGTAAAAACATAGGGGACGGTTTGAAAAGATTGTCCCCTTAATTTTAAAATCATGTTGGAAAGTATCCTTGAAATGCAAAAGAAGTCAGCTCAGTGGGTCGCCAATCTTCCGGCTAACATTGTTCGTGTGATTGAAACTAATCAGGGCAAAACGATTGATTTCAACCGTATGCAAATGATATCGAATAAAGACGCCAATGGCAAGCCGCTCATTCATTCCAGAACAGGTTCACCGTATTTAAGTAAAGCGTATGCCAGGCGAATGCACAAATCAAAACCTGATTTATTTGTCAATGGTCAGTTTCAGGATGCAATGTTCTTAACCATGCCTTCAGAAAAGGAATATTTTATCAGTTCAAAAGATTACAAAACTCAGTTTCTGGCGAAGAATTACGGTAATATCTTCGGTGTTGCACCAACAAACCAGCCTAAAGCACAATCGATCAACAATAAACTGATCTTGGACGATTTTAAAACAGCCGTATTCAAATGATCAAAACGATCTATCAAATTACTATTAAAGACGTGATCCTGTTGGACGCTACAAAGTCTGCCAGTCACCTAAAAATATTCAGCTTTCTTCCGATCTGGTTTTTCAGAAAGCAACTGGAGAAGCTGGCAAAGGAAATCTTTGATTTGATTGGATCAGAAAGTGAGGTTGATAAATTGCAGAACGACTATGACAGGATTGTATCATATCGAAATCTGCAGATACTTGAAGCCCTTTATAAGTTGGTTGTCATTGAACTCAGACTGAAGGCTAAAATTGGTATCTGGAGAATCATTGCCGGGAAAGAATATAAAGAAGCAGAACAGTTCAAAGAGATTATATCTGAAGTCCTGAAATATACAGGTATTGAGATCAAGGATCCTGAAGATATTAAAAAGCTGAACGATTACATTGAATACCGAATTGATAAGCACAAAGAACTCTATCCTGACAATGAGCCTGAAGAATCTCACGAACAGGTCAGCCTTACACGGATAATATATTCTGTTTTCAATTACATGTCAGAACCTTACAACGAAGATATGAGGCTGATAACCTTCATTGAATTGAAAAACTTAGCTGAAGAAAGAATCGCTAAATCAAAAAATACAGATAATGGCATCGAGTAACGACATAGTAGAATTTGAGAAGTTAACCAAGTCCGTTATTGGGATGGATAACTCACTGATCGGGTTATCTTCAACATACATGAAGCTGGTTAAGAATATGGGTGACGTAACCGAAAAGGCAAAGGAACATGCCGTTACCATTGATGCATTAACGAAGGCCCAGAAGGATGCTGCTGAAACTCAAAAGGTACTTGATGCTGCCAACAAAGCCCTTGCACAATCAGAGGCAAAGCTGAATAGTTTCGATGCTCAGATGTATGAGCAAATCCAAAAGAATAATAAGGCTTTAGCCGATCAGAAAAAAGAGATCAATGATAAACTGAAAGCTGAAGGGCTGGCCGAAACTTCGCTTGTTCGCATGCGCCAAAAACTATCTGAACTTACAGCCGCTTACGATAAGTCAGGTACCCGTACAAAGGCCGCTGCTGAAGAGATCAATAAACTGAGCCGGGAAATCGGAGTTGCTGAAGCTGCAACCAACAGACACCAACGAGGAGTAGGTGGATATCTTGATCAGTTAGGGAAAATGCCCGGTCCATTGGGCGCCGCTGTAAGTGGATTAAAGGCAGTTGGTATTCAGTTATGGGAATTAGTTGCTAATCCTATTGGTGCAATCATAGCTGCAATTGTACTAGCATTTGTGGCACTTTACGAAGTGTTCACTTCTACCGCTGCCGGTGGCAAATTTATCAAAGAAGTTATGGCCAGTATCGGGGCGATATTCGACGTAGTTAAACAACGTGCCGTTGTCTTGATTGATGCATTTAAGGCTTTGTTTTCAGGCGATTTCTCAAAGGCCGCTGATTTATTCAGTCAGTCAGTTTCTGGAATAGGCGATCAAATGAAAAAGGCTGCTACTGAAGCATGGGCATTGGTTGATGCTCAATCACAGTTGAACAAAGAATTGGCTTATCATATCTCAGAAGAAGCGGAAGAAACAAATCAGATTCAGAAAAATCTATTCTATGCGAAGGATAAAACGAAAACTGAAGCTCAAAGGATTGGATATCTGAAGGAAGCTCAGCGTTTAAGCATGGAACAATCCAAGAAAGAAGAAGAATTTGCCAAAAGGCAATATGATCTTGACCTTCGCAATGCAGCTCTTAAAACAGCGGTTACCGGTATAACTAAAGATCAGATTGCAGCATTTATTCAAATGAATTCGGAAGAGCAAAATGCCGCAATGAAAAGCTCCAGACAATTACAGGATTTCTACAATCTCATCAAACTGGAAGGAATTACCACACTGGAAGAATCTTTCTCAAAAACAGTTGAAGCCGAAACCAAATTCTTTGAAAAGAATAAGCGGAGTGAAAGTCAATTATCAACTTTAATGGTTGAAATGGCCAAAGAAAGAGAGGCCAAGAAACTGGAAGCTATTGAAATTGCTAACCTGAAGGCTAAGGAAATGATCAATCAGGAACATCTTGACGGTGTATCTTCAGATGAACAATACAAGCAAGAATTGATCAATCAGGAAATAAAGTTTCTTCACGATAAACAGAAGTTATACAAAGCAGGTACCAAGGAATTTGAAGATATTCAGGTTGAAATTCAAAATATACTCATTAAGTCAGCCGAAGATCAGGAAAAAACGGACAAGGATAAGGTAGATAAAGAATTAAAACGTCAGCAAGATCTTTCCAAAAGCATTGAAACTACAATTGATGATCAGTTTGCGGCTCAGGAAAAGGCAGATAATGATCGTATTGCCAACGAGATAAAAAATAATGAGAAATCAGCCGCTGAATTCAAGAAAGCAGAGGAAAAGAAAGCCGAAGATGCTAAAAAGATGGCTGAAAAGATCAAAGAAATTCAAATTCAAATGGCTTCTGAAGCGATTAACGGAATCTTTGACCTAGGATCTGCCAAGCGTGATGAAGAATTATCTGCACTCGAAAAAGAGAAAACGAAAAAATTAGCCGTTGCAGGTTTAACCGCTAACCAGAAAGCGAAAATAGAAGAAGACTATGCAAAGAAAATAGCTGATATCAAAACCAAACAGGCAAAGTCTGATAAGCTTCAGGCCATGTTCAACATCGCTTTGAATACTGCGATGGGATCAATAAAAGCTGTTGCAGAATTTCCATTAACCGGAGGTATGCCTTTCCTTGCATGGGTAATTGCAGCCGGAGCCTTGCAATTAGGATTAGCAGCTGCTCAACCTATTCCTAAGTTTGCAAAGGGTACTGATTCCGCTCCCGGAATGGGTATTTTCGGAGAGGCCGGTCGGGAGTTAGCTTTTTTACGCTCAGGAGAGGTATTTTTAGCAGAACAGGCAACTTACTTTGAAGGCTCAAAATTCAAAGGCGCTAAAATCTTTTCAAATCCTGAAACTGAACGCTTGATCAATTCTGAATTTTCTGGAAGTAAA
>Ga0114951_10002760_pt1 | contig 19307 bp, 13 predicted proteins | sample AM7aDNAmetaG_FD_88677 | JGI IMG/M metagenome (GOLD analysis project Ga0114951, IMG submission 88677) | Freshwater microbial communities from Finland to study Microbial Dark Matter (Phase II) - AM7a DNA metaG | ecosystem: Environmental > Aquatic > Freshwater > Lake | place: Finland: Lake Alinen...
CCCCGCCTGACGCGCATCGGCAAGTTCATACGCAAAGCCAACATCGATGAGTTCCCACAGTTCTGGAACGTGCTGAAGGGCGACATGTCGATCGTCGGACCGCGGCCGAGCCCGCGGGCCGAAAATCAATTCTGTCCGGCGTGGCGCGAGGCCCGGTTGAGCGTTCGTCCGGGAATCACCGGCCTATGGCAGGTGAAACGTACCCGGCGCAAAGGCCTGGATTTCCAGGAATGGATCAAGTTCGACATTCAATATGTTGAGCAGCACAGCATGTGGCTCGATGTGCGGATTCTTTGGGATACGGTAGTCGTCGTCTTACGCGGTGCGTTACGGTCATGAAGATCCGGGCGAAAACACGTCGTCGTTTGCTGTGGCTGGCCCTGGGGGTCGTGTCGGCAACCATTGCCGCGGGGAGTTTCGTAGCCGTTCGCAAGGTGCAGACACATCAGCGCATTGCCGCGGCACGAGCCCTGGGGTTGCAGGCGTTCCAGGCGGCGGATTATGCCGGCGCCCTGGCCCAGTTCTCTTACTATTTAACGAGCCATCCGACCGATGTGGAAGCGCTGATCTGTTACGCAAAATCACGGCAGCGTGTGGAAGAGCTCGACAACGTCCATCTGTTGCAGGCCGTGGGACTGTGGCGGCGCATCGCGGACTTGCAGCCGGGCAATGTGGAAGCACAGAAGGAATTACTCGATCTTTACGTGAAAGTCGGCTTCAGTTCCGAAACGCTGTCGCTGGCGGATTCCATCCTGGCGCAGAATGGCGTCGATGCGCAAGCATGGCGTGCCAAGACCGTTGCCCTACTGCGCTTGCGGAGATTTTCGGAGGCACGCTCGGCCGCGGATCTGCTGATGCGGCTGGCGCCCGATGATCTGGAGTCGTACCTGCTGGCTTTGAGCGTTCTGGTTCAAATTGAGGGCGGCAAAGGCGATCCGCTGGCGTTTGCGGATCGGCATTCCAAGATGCATCCGGACGACAGCCGCTTTGAAATTATTGAGAGCATTGCTCACAGTCTTTCCGGTGACCGTGCCGGCGCCCTGTCGTGGGCTGCGAAAGCCTCGGCCCATCCTAATTTGCCTGAGAGCGTGCTACCGATCTTGGTAAGCCAGCTCGACAATCTTGAACAGTTTTCCGAATCCGCGCGGCTGCTCGAACGTTCGGCAATTCATACGCAGGATATCGAAGCGCAGCGCCAATTCACGTCCCGCCTGTTTCAAAGCCAGCGGTGGGGGGAAGTGGTGGCGCATACCCAAACACAAGTCGCCTCCTCGGATGATGCTTACCTTCTCGCGCTGCGATCGCTCTCGCTGGAGCGTCTCGGCAGGCATGACGATGCCAGGGCTGCGGTCGAGCTGCTCTCCAGAAAATCTGCCAGCAACCGAATGGCCAACACCTGGTCGCAGGTGCTATCGGCGGCCTTCTTCAGTCCGCAAATGCCGCCGAAGTCGCGGTTGAGCACTTGTCGAGACGGCCAATCGATTTATCCGCAGGATCCCTACCTAAACTGGTTTCTTGGTCAGGCGTATAAGAATGCCGGCGAGCGGGACCTTGCGCTCGAGGCCTTCGTTCGAGTCTGCCGGCTGGCTCCGGCGTGGGGCGAGCCCTGGCGCGAAGCCGCACAATTGCAGCTAGCCATCGGCCGGACCGCAGATGCGTACCGTGCCGCGCAATCCGCCTGTCATCGCATGCCAGACGATCGGGACGCCCAGGTGACTCTGGCGCTGGCGTGGGGGGCGATTCTGGAATCGCAGCACGCTTCGGAAACCTCCGACGTTCTTGGATTGCTTAGGGACATTGAAAAACGCTGGCCGGACGAGGTTCGCATTCTTCCCCTGCACGTTCAGATGCTGGTGCGAAACAAGCGGAAGGATCAGGCGATCCAATTGGCTGAAGCGATTCTCGCAAGAACCCCCGCTGCCGACGAAAGCGTTCTTCTGCAATTGGCGATGATCTCACGGGAAACAGGCCTGCGCTTGGAATCGCGAGCGCTGGAAACATCGGAGAAGGCTCACGGGATGACCCCTGATCTGGCCTTCGCCGAGGCGCTTCACGCCCTGCGCGACGGCAATGGGGCCGCCGGGCTCTCCATTCTTGAACGCGCTCGGGCCGCCGCCGGCACGAACGCGGCTCTTTCCTGGACCGCCGTCTGGGCGACGTACCTGGACATCACGGATGATCCCCGAGCCGAGGCGCAGTGGGTCGCGCTGGGAGATGGCCACCCGGATGATATTGGCTTGCAGTGGTCGGCACTGAGCGCCCGGTCGGTGCAACATAACAACGCATTCGTCGGCCGGACCATTGATCGGCTGCGCGATCAACTCGGCGACCAGGGGCTCACGTGGCGTTTCGCGCGTGCTCGTTGGCTGCTGGAGGCGCGTAGCGGGGAGCAATCCGCAGCAGAAGCGTCGCTGCTGCTCGGCGACATCGCCCGGTCTTCTCCGGATTTACTGGCGCCCCGGCTGCTGCTTGCCGAGTGCATGGAACGGCTGGGCAATGTCAGTGAAGCTGCGGAAAATTTGAAGGTCGCTGCGGGTCTGCGGCCGGATTCCAATGCGATTGCGATCGAATTGGCGCGGCTTCTGCTCCTGACTGGTGACAGCAGCCAGTCGATGGACTACGCGGAAAAAGCTGCAAGAAGCGAGAATGCCACGCCGCAGGAGCGGTATCACGCCGCGATTATCCTCGCCCAACTCGGCAAGTACGATCGGGCGCTGGCGATTATCGAAGGGCTCTACCGCGGCAACGAACAACCGGCGGATCTTGTTCTGGCCAAACTCTATCGTCAGCAAAATCAGCTCAGCAGAGCGGAAGCAATATGTCAGAAACTGCTTGAAAAACCGACACCTGCGGCCATTCAGTTCGCGGCGGACCTGTACGCATCGGAAGGCAAGATGGCGGATTCTGAGGCTGCTATCGCCAAGCTCGATGCAACGGACGCCCCGGTCGCGGTTCGCGAGATTGTCCGCGGCGAATATTTCGTTCGCGTCGGAAAGCTGGATCGTGGCTTGGAGGCCTATGCCGCAGCTACGGCGGCGGATCCGAAGAATCCCGCCGCGTGGCGGGAACGCATCGCGGTTTGTTTTTCCGTCGGCCAATTCGCCCAGGCCCTAGATATTCTGAACGATGCTCATCGGGCGATTCCCACAGAACCCATTTTGAGCCTTGCGTTCTCCAACACGGAGATGATGCGCGATTTTGGAGATAACCCGGCCTATCGCCCGTTGCTGGCGTCGACGGTTCGCGGCAATTCGGAAAACATTGCTGCAATTGAGGCGATCAGAATTCTGCAGGACGGACGCAACTCGAAAGCGATGTCCGCACAGATCCTGCCCAAGTGCTATCGCCTGGCCACGCAATACCCGCGGGCACTGGCGGTGCAAAGTCTGGTGATACAAATGTACGTGAGCGCTGGAAACGTTGATGATGCCATTGCCTTGGCAACCCGGGCGATGCAGGCCTTCCCGGGTAATGCCGAGCCGGCAAGGCTGGCCACTTCTTCCCTGGCGGCCGCCAGCCGCTGGTCAGAAATGCTGGGCACCGCCAAAGAATGGCGGCAGCGAACGCTGGGGCAAACCGTTCTTCCCGACATGGCCATCGCCGGCGCGGAACTCGAACTTGGCCAGGCACAGGAAGCTGTGCGGCAGCTTGCCCCGCATCTGACGCTGGCCGAGGCTGCCCCCGATCAACATGCCGGGGTGATTCTGCTCTATGCCCGGGCGCTGCTCAAGACCCGTCAGTACGAAAAGGCAGCCGCGTTGCTGAGCCCGATGCTTCAGACGTCTTCGGAATGGCGGAAGGTGTGGATGACTCTCGCCTCCGAAGCAATTCGCGATCACACGATTGCGAAAACATGGCTCGAACAGATTGCGGATCGAATTCCGCAATCCGGTGTCACGGAGCAGATCGGTCTGGCTCACGCGTGGAAGAGTCTCGGAAAGCATTACAATATCCGCCAATACACAGCACGGGGCAACGCCTTGTTTGAATCGCTTGGCAGCGGCAATGAGGCGGGCGCAGATGCAATTCTGGCGCTGGCGATGAATTGTGAGTCGGAACACAGCCTTGCGGCAGCAGAAGACGCTTATCGCCGATTCCTTAGACTGAAACCGGATTCGGATGTCGCCAAGAATAACCTGGCCAACGTTCTGCGTTTGCGCGATGGCGATCTGACCGAGGCTTTGAAACTGGTTACCGAGGCGATTGCCGCGGCTCCGCGAGTTCCCAATTACTATGACACGCGGGCTGCAATTTTGGCCCGCCAGAACAACTTCCAGCAAGCTGCGGAATCACTGCAATACGCCGTCGATCTTTCCCCCAGCGATGTCGAATGGCGCGTGAATCTGATCGCCAATCTGGCACGAAGCGGGCAAAAGGAAAAGGCCAAGGCAGCGCTACGGCAACTCGAAGGCCTCCCGCAAGGAAAATCCCTGACGCCCGAACAGCAGGAAAAACTGTCCGCAATCGGTTTGTAGCACTTGTGTCGTTCGCATCTTTCCTGAGATGTTTAAGTGAGAATCGTTATAAAATGTCGACCGTGAGAAATATCACTGCTGTCACAGAAGCCATACAGAACCCGGTACGCGCCCATCCCGTGCCGTACCTGTCGATTCGCGCTTCGGCGGGATTTGCCCCCCTGAATCTCCGCGAGATCTGGCGATTCCGCGATCTTTTGCTGACCTTGGCCTTGCGTGACATCAAGCTTCGCTACAAGCAGACGGCACTGGGCATCGCATGGGTGATCCTTCAACCGCTTATTGCGGCCGGTATTTTCACTTTCGTCTTCAGCAGTGTTGCCAAGCTTCCTTCCGATGGCGTTCCCTATATGCTCTTCGCCTTTGCAGGATTGCTCGGTTGGAATCTGTTTTCCGGCATTGTCACACGGATCAGTGTGTGCCTCACCGGAAATTCGCAGTTGATCTCCAAGGTGTTCTTTCCCCGTCTTGTTCTTCCATTGTCCGTTGTGCCATCCTTTCTCCTTGACTTTGTCATCGCACTGGCGATGTTGGCGGTGCTGATTCTTCCCCGGCTCTCCAGCGTGGCATTGGGCTTGCCTCTTTTGACCTTTCCGCTGTGGATCGGGCTGTTGATCCTGCTGGCGGTCGGCTCGGGACTCTATTTTGCGGCGCTCAACGTCAGCTACCGTGATGTGCAATACGTCATCCCGGTCGCCATGCAAATGCTGCTCTATGCCTCGCCGATTCCGTATGCAGTGTCCGCCGTGCCGGAGCGCCTGCGGATTTACTACTACATCAACCCGCTGGCTTCGATTATTGAAGGATTACGGTGGAGTCTGCTGGGGAAGACTTCGGTGCCGAACTGGTGGGCCGTTGCGTATTCCGTGGCCGTCTGCATCATCGTATTCTTCGCTGGGGCTTTCATTTTCAAACGCATGGAACGCAAATTTGCGGACGTTATTTAGCAGAAATTGTTCAACGGACGATAAGTAAAGAGTTCAATGACTACATCAGACATCGCCATTTCCGTACGCAATCTCACGAAAGAGTTCAGCATTGCGCACGAGGAAAAGCACACGACGCTGGCCGAACGCATCGTCTCGCGCGTGAAGCATCCGCTGCGTCGCGCAACGCGTGAAACATTTGCTGCCCTCAAGGACGTGTCGTTCGAGATTCATAAGGGAGATGTCGTCGGCATCATCGGACGAAACGGGTCGGGAAAATCGACGCTCCTCAAGCTTCTTTCGAACATCACGCAGCCCACCCGCGGTGAAATCGATCTTTACGGCCGCGTTGGATCGCTCCTGGAAGTCGGCACGGGTTTCCACCCGGAGTTGACAGGGCGCGAGAATATTTTCCTCAATGGCGCGATTCTCGGCATGCACCGCCCTGAAATCCGCCGGCGTTTTGACGAAATCGTGCAATTCGCCGAAGTCGAGAAATTCCTCGATACCCCGGTCAAACGTTATAGCAGTGGCATGTATGTTCGCCTCGCGTTTGCGGTCGCGGCACATTTGAATCCGGAGATCCTCATCGTCGATGAGGTGCTGGCCGTCGGCGACGTGGAGTTCCAGGACAAGTGTCTCGGCAAGATGCAGGATGTTGCCAAAGAGGATGGGCGAACGGTCATCTTTGTCAGTCACAATATGGCTGCGGTTGAAAGCCTCTGCACCCGGGGCATCCTGCTTCATGCCGGCCAGATCGTGCTTGACAGCCCGGCCCACGAGGCCGTTCAGCATTACCTGCGACGCAGCATCAAGAGCGATTTTTCCGATGAGACGATCGTCGGCAAAGAGTTCGATTTGTGCGGTTTACGGATCGCCAAACCGTCGCTAGGCAATCTGAGCACATTCGCTCCGTGCGAAATCGCAGTCACGTTCCGCTCTCACAAAGATTGCTCCGCGGGAGTTCACATTTTTGTCGAGGATCACAAAGGATCGCTCGTCTTCGGCATCGATTCGACGGATCTGATCTCCAACGCACGATGCATACCTGGCGCCGTGACCTGTTATCGGTTCAACATTGAATCCCTTCCACTGATCACCGGTACTTACCGATTACGAATGATTCTCCGCAACGACACGGAACAGCGCTATTGGGAGGTTCCCTCCTCATTTAGCTTCACCGTCGAAAGCGCCCGCATTTACGGCACTCGCCAGGTCGAACAGAAATGGCACGGCACCACTGCAGTGGCGGCAACCGTGGATATCAGCCAGGGCTCGCCTGACGAATCCGCTCCGGTGGAAACGCCGGATGCCGCAGTCGAATCCACACCCAGTTTAGTGAAGTAACATATTCACGCAGGGTCATCACCCAATCGCGGAATCATGAAATGCTGAAGACTGATGCCGATAGAGAAGTTGCCTTTCCGCAGGTTGCGGAAAGTACGCGTTCAACGCACGCCGCTGCGGATGAAAATCCGAAAACCCGCGTGTTTCCAAGAATTACCATCGTCACGCCTTCGTTCAATCAGGGGCGATTCCTGGAAGAAACCATTCGCTCCGTGATCGATCAGAAATACCCCAATCTCGAGTACATCATCATCGATGGCGGCAGCACGGACGAAAGCGTCTCTATCATAAAAAAATACGAACCTTACCTTGCCTGGTGGGTCAGCGAAAAAGATCGCGGCCAGAGCCATGCCATCAATAAGGGGTTTGAACGGGCCACAGGCGAGATTATGGCGTATATCAACAGTGATGATGTGCTGGAGCCGAACGCGCTGAAAACCGCGGCGGAATATTTCCGCAATGGTGCTCGTTGGGTCGCCGGTTCCGTCCGCTGTTTCCAGGAAGGGAAACCCGATTGGCTTTTCCATGCGGTCGAAGAAAAATGCCCTGACGAATTGCTCTGGAATATTCTTTTCACCCAGCAGGGATGTTTCTGGTCTTCCGAACTCTTCCGCCAACAGGGGCCGTTTCGCGAAGATATGCACTATTGTTTTGATTACGAATACTGGCTTCGATTGCGCGTTCGCGCCGGCGTTAAACCGGTCATTGTCCCGCAGTTGCTCGCGGGATACCGCTGGCACAAGGCGGCCAAAAGCACCAAGGACTCGGATCATTTTCGAACCGAGGGCAAGCAACTTCGCATGGAATACCGGGCGCAGCTTCCGAAAGCACGGCGGCGGAATGCTGCAAGAAATGACCGCACCCATTGGGCGGATGTCGCACAGGTAGACGCCCTTCATCACCTCGCCGCCGGCAGGCGTTTGTCCGCATCGCGTGAAGTTGCTCGATCGCTCTGGCTCTGGCCTCCATTTGCATTTCAACGCCGGACCCTCGGTCTGGTTCGCCGCATACTGCTTAATCAAGGGCTTGAAATATGACGGTCCAGGAAGCACTTCAGCAAGTCTCGCTGGTCTCAGCGAATTTCGGCAATGCCAAGGTCTACCGGACCATTCTGCTTGACTGGTTCGATTTCATCGGCGGAAAGCCGGGTGAAGTCGTGGTCGTCGACGGCGGCAGCGATGCGACCATGCAACAGATCTACTGGGATCTCTTTAACGAAGGCAAGATCGACAAGCTTCAACTCATCCGACCGAATCATCCGGACAATCACAAGGATATTTGCTACATCCAGGAGCACGCCGTCGGCGCCATCGCCAGCAAACCCTATCTGCTGTGGTTCAAGATCGATTCGCTTCCCTTCCGCAAGGGGCATGAGAACTGGCTCGCCGAAGCGCTCGAACTCCTCGAACGCAAGGACGTGTTCGCGGTCGGCGGTTCGTTCAATATGAACTCCAAGCATCACGACGCGTGGCCCGGCTGGTACTTCAGCCACAAGTGCAGCGAGAATTTTTCCATCATGAAACGCAGTTCATTCATTGCCGCGATGGAGGAATTCGCCGGCGTATACATCTCATCGGGGTTCCGGACGATCAATCCCGCCGCTGCGACAAACCAATCCCGTTACCTGATTGAGCGCGGTTTCGAGAAATATATGGAACGACACGGACTCTTTGCGATCGTCAAGGAGGAGGACCCAACGTGGACGATCTTTCACACCAATCTATACGATGAACAACTTCTCAAGGCCCGCGAAGATTCGCTGGCTCGCCGCAATCTCGACGGATATATGGACGCCGGCAATTCGCAGATCAAGCCGCCGGGCGTCTATTACGGAACGCCCGAACCGACGTGGATCAAGAAACTGCGAATTCGGTTTGGCCAGTCACCGCTGGGCCCGCATTGGCGCAGGTTCAAAGGCCTGCTTCGTCCTCAAAGCTGAATTCCAAAGATTGGAGAGCGTCCACATCCTGATCGCATGGCTCATACTTGCTCTGACGTCGTCCGCGCTCGGCATCATCGCGCTAGTTGCGATTCTGCGGCCAGCGAAGCAAGATGCTTCCGCTCCGTCCGACGTGCTCATACTCGCAGCGCATCCCGATGACTGCGTGATTCTGGCCGGTGAATATGCCATTGAAGCATCACGCGCCGGCCATCGGATCCGCGTTCTGTATTTGACCTGCGGTTCGGATTCTTCGCTCGATTCACGCGCACTGCTCAGGCGAGAGGAAGCACGGCAAGCGTGGGCGATTGTTGGTGTTCCCGCTCCGGCCCTCGAATTTCTTGATTTGCCGCAATCGCCTGTGCAGGGTCCCAACCGATTGACCGATGATGACCTGGCGCATGCCCGGAAAAAAATCTGCGGTGCGATCGCCGCACTTCCCCGGGGCGCCGCCGTGTTCCTCCCCGCCGTGGGAGAATCGCACTGCGATCACCGACTTCTTCGTCAATTGGCTCTTCATTGCCTTTCCGAAACTTGCCGGCCTGATCTTCAGGCGTTGGAAGCGCCGGAATACAATACCTATTACTCGCTGGCACATCAGCCACTCCGGTCGCTGCGATTTGTGCTCCACATGATTCCCTTCTTCGGACGCCGGATCAAACCCCTTGGAATTGAGAACCGTTCCGGATTTGTCGAGGGTGAGCCGGGATGCAGCCTGCCCCCGGATGCACAGCGATTGGAAATGAAGCGTGCCATGCTGCGACAGTTTGCTTCGGAAGATGGCGAGCTACTCGTCCGGTGTTTTGGTCATCCCGATCATTACCGCCGCCTGCAGGATCTCGAATATGCCGCGAGAGCTCCCGAGTCCGGCACACGCTGCTACCTGCGTTTTGACGGTCGTCATCTGAGCCCGCTGGTGGTCCTATGCTGCCTGAATGTATGGTTTGCATTCTTTCTCGTCGCCGCGGGCATCATCCAATTCATTGCGGCTCTCGTGAACTTTCACGTTTCGCTCGGTATTGCCGCATGTGGACTTGCCGTGATTGTCATCGGCCTTAAGCGGGCCGCAGCACTTGAACGTAAACTCAATTTCGCTGCGGTTGGCTGTGGTCTGGCCGCCGGTCTCCTTCTGGCTCTATTCTCGCCTTTTCCTCTGAACTGATCAGGTATCTGTGCGAATTACATTTGTACTTCCAAACATCGATAACTCCGGCGGAATCCGGGTGATCGCCACCTATGCCGAACTGTTGCGCAAACGCGGGCACGAAGTCGTCGCTGTAAGTGTGCCGCTTGCACCAGTGCCTCTACGGCGCAGAATCAAATCGATGATCAAAGGCAAAGGCCGGCCCCAAACTTCGCGCAACGAGTCGACCCATTTCACCGCGACCTCTGTCATCCCGTGCGTGATCGAAACATGTCGGCCCATCACCGATCGCGATGTGCCGGATGCGGATATCGTCATCGCCACATGGTGGGAAACCGCCCCGTGGGTACACAAGCTTTCGCCACAGAAGGGCGCCAAATGCTATTTCATTCAAGGCGATGAACGCGTGCTGTTTCCGGAAGACCCGTCCTGGGCGGAGAAAGTGCGGGCGACCTGGTCTTTGCCGCTACGTAAGATCGTCGTGTCACGATGGCTTGCTGAACTCATCGCACGCGAAGCTCCTGGTTCGCATGTCGAACTTGTTCCCAACAGCGTCGATACATCCCTATTCTCTTCCGGTCCAAGAGATCGCCAACCCGTCCCGACCGTCGGCATGGTCTATGCGAACTCCTGGTTTCGCGGCCTGGATGTGTGCCTCGCGGCGATCGAGCTGGCACGCCAGCAAATACCCAACCTTCATGTCATGGCTTTCGGACATGACGCCTGCGAACCCGGACTGAATATGGAATATTTCCGCAACCCGCCGCAGCACAAAATTCGCTCCATCTATAGCCATTGCGATGCATGGCTTTTCGGCAGCCGCAAGGAAGGCTTTGGTTTACCGATCCTCGAAGCGATGGCCTGTCGTACGCCCGTGATTGCCACGCCTGCCGGCGCCGCACCGGAATTGCTGGCGCGTGGTGGCGGCATACTCGTGAAGCCGGAAGATCCCGCCGATATGGCTTGCGCCATCGTTGGTCTGTGCCAAATGCCGGCGCAGAATTGGAAATCGCTCTCGGATGCTGCCTTGCAGACCGCCGCGGCGTACACCTGGCAGGATGCCAGCCTTCTTTTCGAAAAGGCCTTGGAATCTGCTCTCGATCATCCGAAACCCAGCGTTAACCTCGCGACCTCCACGGAGATGATTGCTGGATGAGCATTACGGTCTACATTGCCCTGTTCGGCTGGATCCCGGCCGTCCTGCTGATGTTCATGTGCCTGCCGCCGCGGCGCGCCGTGATTGTCGCGCTGATCGTGGGATTCCTTTTCCTGCCGGTTGCATCAATCAAATTCGGCGAAGGCATTCCCCTCTTCAACAAGGTCACTGCCACGTGCCTCGGCGTACTCCTGGGCAGCCTGTTCTTTGACCACGCGCGGTTACTGGCGCTTCGTCCTCGCTGGATCGATTTACCGATGATCGCCTGGTGTTTCTGCCCCTTCTTCTCATCGCTTCACAATGACCTGGGCATCTATGACGGATGCAGCGCCGTGCTCTATCAAACCATTGACTGGGGAATTCCCTATTTCATCGGACGCGTGTATTTCAGCGATTTCGACGGCGTGCAGGAACTGGCGGTGGGCATCTTCATGGGTGGATTGGCCTATGTTCCGTTCTGCCTCTACGAAATTCGCATGAGCCCCCAACTTCACACAATGATTTACGGCTTCTACCAGCATGATTTCGCCCAGACCATTCGTTTTGGCGGCTGGCGGCCCACCGTCTTTATGGAACACGGCTTGGCCGTCGGATTATGGATGGCGATGGCCTCGCTTCTCGGTGTGTGGCTGGTTTTCAGCGGCGTAGTCAAGAATATCCTCGGTCTCAACGCCGTGGCCTGTGTTGTGCTTCTGCTCATCACCACGGTTCTCTGCAAATCCACTGGCGCAACGATTCTCCTCGCCACAGGTTTGGCCGTTCTCTTTGCCGGTCGATACCTGCGGACGCGCCTGGTGTTCGTGGCGCTTCTTCTGATTGCGCCGGCTTACATGGCGTTTCGCAGTTCTTCCGTTTGGGACGGATCCACTATCGTCGCACTGAGCAAAGAATGGGTTGGTTCCGATCGAGCCGAATCGCTTGCGTTTCGTATCCGTAATGAAGACATGCTCGCGGCGAAAGCGTTTCAGCAACCCATCGTTGGTTGGGGACGTTGGGGCCGTGCCCGGGTTTACGATGAAACCGGGAGAGATATCAGCGTGACGGATGGTTTCTGGGTCATCACGTTGGGCGCGTGCGGAATTCTTGGACTTACCACGGTGACGCTCGTGCTTCTGCTGCCTGCAAGCGTGCTGGCGCGGAGAATTCCTCCCGTTGAATGGGCCAAGCCTCAATATGCCGCGCCGGTGGCCATGGGAGTGATGTTGGGCCTCTACATGATTGACAACCTTTCCAACGCCATGATCAATCCGATTTTCATTCTCTCGGCCGGCGGTGTCTCAGGTTATCTTCTCGTTCGCACGGCCCCAAAAAGCACCAAGGTCCCATCGCCCGCGCTTGGTGGCAAGACGAGCAGTTTGATCCCCGGCGATCAACGAATTCCAGCGGTGGCCGTAACCCCCATCCGGCATGGGCTCTATCCATAATTGTTCGTAAAGTATTCTGTGAACAGTACTTACAGTGCTAGTACTCAGTTGAAATGAAATGTGATTCTTGCAGAGTATCTACGGTATAACCTAACATAATAATAGGATATACAAAAGTGGATCCGGGTCCCGTAATTTTCGGTTCTCCTCCGAAGCGGTTCGATGCGCGATTGAGTGGGAATGGGATGAACGGCGCAGTCAGAAGTAATTCCCTTGATACGCTATATGGGATGTTGCGCAGCCAAGCCGCCACTTGTGCCCCCGATGCCCTTGCTATGCTCTCCGCCGGCTGCCGGCCGCTGAGTTATCATCGTCTCCATGAGCACGTGGAGCGGGTCGCGCGGTATTTGAATGCGCTGGGCATCCGGCGCAACGATCGCGTGGCCATTGTCCTGCCAAATGGTCCTCAAGCCGCGACGGCTTTCCTGGCCGTCTCCAGTGTTGCCACTGCCGCTCCGCTGAATCCCAACTATCGCCCCCGGGAGTTCGACTTCTATTTTTCCGACCTGGAGATCAAGGCCCTGATCGTCCAGGCCGGCATCGATTCACCCGCGATCGCCATCGCCGAAGCCCGCAACATTCCTGTCATCAAAATCGTACAGGATCCCTCCGCCGATTCCGGTATCTTCCGTTGTCTTCCCGATATTCTCGATTTGCCCACAACTGCTGATTGGGCGCAACGCAGCGATACGGCACTCGTGCTGCACACGTCGGGCACAACGTCCCGGCCGAAGATTGTCCCGCTCACACACGCCAATCTTTCTGCTGCAACCAGTGCCATTCGCGGCTGGCTATCGCTATCGCCGGATGACCGATGCATCAACATCATGCCTCTATTCCACATCCACGGGCTTTCAGCGATGTTGTCCACGCTGGCCGGCGGCGGGCAGGTCTTCTGTGCGACCAGTTTCACGGGTCGCGATTTCTGGAACTGGGCCAGCATCGCCCGGCCCACATGGTTCACCGCGGCACCGGCCATGCACCAGGAAGTTCTCTCCCGATTCCGTGGTAACGAGTCATGGCTCAAGAAAAATCCGTTCCGCTTCACTCGCTCCGCCTCATCGGCCATGCCTCCGGCGACCAGCCGATCTATCGAAGCGATTTTCCATGCGCCGCATATCGAAGCCTACGGCATGACCGAGGCCGGGCCGCAGATTGCCTCAAATCCGCTGCCTCCGCGCGACCGCCGGCTTGGAAGCGTCGGCCTGCCTGCAGGTCCCGAAGTAGCCATCGTCGATCCCGAGGGACGATTTCTGTCTGCTGAGCAAACCGGCGAAATCGTGATCCGTGGCGAAAATGTCATCGGCGCTTACCACAATGATCCGCACGCCAATGCCACTGCCTTCATCAACGGCTGGTTGCGCACCGGCGATCTCGGCCGGCTGGATGCTGATGGTTATCTTTACGTCGCCGGGCGCATCAAGGAACTGATCAACCGCGGTGGCGAGAAGATTTCCCCCGTGGAAGTCGACAATGTGCTCATGAGCCATCCCGCAGTGGAGCGGGCTCTGACCTTCCCGATGCCCGACAAACGCCTCGGCGAAGAGGTTGCCGCCGCGATTGTCCTTCGGCACGATATGACAGCCAGCGAGGATGACCTCACGGTCTTTTCTTCACAGCGCCTTGCCGACTTCAAAGTGCCGCGGCGCATCGTATTTCTCGAAGAAATGCCGCTCGGTCCCACCGGCAAGCCGTGCCGGAATAAACTTGCCGAGGAATTGGGCCTTGCGAGCGTCCGAGATCAGGCTCAACCGACATTCACGGAACCCGGTACGTCCGTCGAAAAGAGACTCGCCGCGATTTGGAGCGACGTGTTGAAGATCCCCACCGTCGGCAGGGATGATAATTTTTTCGACCTCGGCGGAGATTCCCTTCTGGCCGCGGACCTGGCACTTCGTGTCGAAAAAACCTTCGCGGTGATCATCCCCACCGCCACGCTCTTTTCGCACCCGACGATTCGCCGGCTGGCCCGGTTCCTTGATGATCGCAAGCAGCTTCTTCACGCCGAATCCTTCGTGACTCTGCAGCCCGCGGGCACGAAAGCCCCGCTCTTTCTTCTTCCGGGCATCGGCGGACACGTCATCGGCCTGCGGGACTTGGCCAACCTCGTCGGCGTAGACCGGCCGATCCACGGCATCGAACTCCGCGGCCTCGATGGCTGGCACGAACCTTACCGCCACATCGAGGAAATGGCCGCGTACGCCATCTCAGCAATACGCCAGGTAGCGCCGCATGGCCCTTACCATCTCGCGGGTTTTTCCGCGGGTGGACTCATTGCTTTCGAAATTGCCCAACAGTTGATCGACGTCAATGAAACCGTTGGCATCCTCGCCATGCTCGATACGTCCGGTCCCGGTTATCCCGTGGTGTTGCCGCTCGTGATTCGTTTGGTCCTTCACTTCAAGGTCCTGGCCCATGGCGGCTTCGGACATGGAATTCGATACATCGGTCAGCGGTTCGCCGCACTGGCACGGCGCATTCGCCGAGCCATCCATCCAACGAGTAGCAGCGCGACCAATCTCACGAGTTCTGCCCAGGTCGTGATCGACCGGGTCTCCGACGCGTTCCGTGAAGCCAAGAAGCACTACCAGTTCCGTCCCTATCCTGGCGCCATCGCCCTCTTCAACGCAACCGAAAAAGAGCAATATCTCGGCACCGTTCGTGATGATCGTACGATGGGCTGGGGATCGGTGGCCCGCGATGGCGTGGAGATCATCGATGTTCCCGGGACCCATCTTCAGATCGTCGGTTATCCCGTCGTGTCGATCGTGGCCGCTGAACTGCGAAATCGCATGAACCGGTTTGAAGCGGAATCGCTGCAACGTTCATCCCCCGAAACCATGCCCGCCCGCTCGAAAGAAACCGTCGCAAGATGAAACTCCTGATCGCCATCGTGAACTACCGTTCAGCAAATCTGACGATCGATTGCTTGCAGTCGCTGTCGTCCGAAATGCCGAAGTTTCTTGACGCCCGCGTAGTTGTGGTCGATTGCGCCTCGGCAGACGGCTCGCTGCAAACACTCGCCGGTGCCATTGATCACCACGGCTGGAATTCCTGGGCACAACTGATCGCAGCACCGGAAAATGGCGGCTTCGCTTACGGTAATAATCTCGCCATCAAGCCGTTTCTCGATGCCCCCGGCAGTCCCGAATATGTTCTCCTGCTCAATCCCGACACGCTCGTTCGTCCCGGCGCACTGACGGCATTGGTCAATTTCATGGATCAGAATCCGCGCGTCGGTATCGCGGGCAGCCGCCTCGAAGATCCCGACGGCACGCAGCAGCGATCCGCATTCCGCTTTCCATCTATTTTCGGTGAGCTCGATAACGGATTGCGTCTCGGTCTTGTCAGCCGCATGTTGCATCGTTTCGTCGTCGCGCCGGCGCCGCAGGAATGTCCCCACGAGACGGATTGGGTCGCCGGCGCCAGCATGATCGTCCGTCGCCAGGTTATTTCCGACATCGGTCTCATGGATGAACAGTATTTCCTCTATTATGAGGAAGTCGACTACTGCCTTCGTGCCCGGCGCGCCGGTTGGCAGATCTGGTACGCCCCCGAAAGCCGCGTCGTCCACCTCATCGGCCAAAGCACCGGCGTGACCACCAAGACCGCTCCCACCCAGCGGCCGCGTCGCAGACCTGCCTACTGGTTTGACTCGCGAAAACGCTACTTCGTCAAAAACCGCGGCCATCTCTATGCGATGATCGCCGACGCCGCCTGGCTCATCGGATTGATTCTCTGCCGCACGCGCCAGATCGTGCAGCGCCGCCCCAATGACATTCCGATATCCCTCATCCCCGATCTCTTTCGGCATTCCCTTCTGAAATGGAAAGTGTAATGACCACCGCGACCCAAACACCGCAGCCTGTGCGCTTGCGATCCATCCCGGCTGTGCCGGAGTGGTATCAGGGCCGGATCAACAACAATCCCGCCGGAATGAGTCTCTTGGCCATTCTTCGCGAAGACTTCCGCACCCACGACCGCAACTTGTTCGAACAGGGATTCTGGGCCGTCGGCGTCCATCGCTTCGGCAATTGGCGGATGCGCGTCAAACCCAAAGTCCTCCGCCTGCCGTTTTCACTGCTCTACAAGGTCCTCTACAAGTTCGTCGAATGTACCTGCGGCATCAGCCTCCCGTATACCGTCAAGCTCGGCCGGCGCGTGCGCATCTGGCATCACAGCGGAATCATCCTCAGCGCACGTTCCATCGGCGATGACGTTCAGATCCGCCAGAACACCACTTTTGGCGTGCTTCGCACCGATCACCATTTCGAATTACCGATCATCGAAGACCGCGTCGATATCGGTTGCGGCGCGGTCATTCTCGGTGGCGTCCGCGTCGGTCATGATTCCGTGATCGGGGCCAACGCCGTCGTGTTACAGGATATTCCGGCCCGCTCCGTTGCCGTCGGCATTCCCGCCCGCATCGTCAAGACACTTCCCGCGCTGGAGTCCGAATGAGTCGATTAGGCATCGTGATCATCGGACGAAATGAAGGCACGCGGCTGACGCAGTGCCTCGAATCGGTCCTCCACTCCGGCCATCCAATCGTCTATATCGATTCCGGTTCCGTTGATGGCAGTCCGGATCTGGCCCGAGCGCATCGCATCCAGGTCATCGAACTCGATCGCTCTACTCCCTTTGGCGCAGGCCGCGCCCGAAACACCGGCGCCGCCCTCCTTGCGGAAACCTATCCCGCTGTCGAATTCGTGCAATTCATCGATGGCGACTGCACGCTCGATTCTCAATGGCTTTCCTCAGGTGTGGCAACGCTGACTTCACAGCCGGATGTCGCTGTCGTCTGCGGTCGGCGGCGCGAACGTTTTCCCGAAGCTTCGCTCTACAACCGCCTGTGCGATCTCGAATGGGATGCCCCGACCGGCGAGGTCACCTGGTGCGGTGGCGATGCACTGATGCGGCTTTCGGCCTTTCAACGCGTCGGCGGATTCAACACCACCGTCAAGGCCGGCGAAGAACCCGAACTCTGTAACCGCCTGCGTGCCGCGAATTGGCGCATCTTGCGAATCGATGCGGACATGACCCGTCATGATGCCGCCATCCTGCGTTTCGGCCAGTGGTGGAAACGCCAACTTCGTTCCGGTTACGGCAGTCTCGATCTGGCCTGCCGTTTTCGCATCGCCTCATTCCGCCGCTTCGTTCTCAGCGCCCAGTCGTGGACCATCTGCTGGCTCATCGTTTGTGGATTATTGGCGGGAGCCGCTGCGGCTTATCCGTCAACTTGGACATATGCGGCCGCGGGCTTGTGGGCGATCCTTCCCTTGCTTCAGATCGTCCGGATTGCTCTTCGATTTCGCAGCAAACCCAATGCATCGGGTAAAGCCCTTTGGCTCGCGGCTCTGATGGTGATCGGCAAGTGGGGCGAAACCCTCGGGCACCTGCAATATCTCCGAGACCGCCTCGCAGGCCGTGGCGTGGCCCTGATCGAGTACAAGCAACCCGCGCCGGCCCCAACCACACCCGTCGCCGGCGTCCTTCGCTGAATGGATTTCTCCATGCGCATCGCCTATCTGATCAATCAATATCCCAAGACCAGTCACGCCTTCATTCGGCGTGAAATCGCGGCATTGGAATCCCGCGGTATAATCGTGGACCGCATGTCCATCCGCCGCGTGAAAGAAACGCTCGTCGAGCCCGAAGATCGCGCCGAACAATCCCGAACTACAACGCTCCTCGATCGTGGCCTTTTGAAACTTGCGTTCGCAACGCTTGCCGTATTCATCTCATGCCCCATCAAGTCCCTGCGCTGCCTGCTTGGAGCGATTCGACTTGCCAAACATTCGGATCGCGGCTTCCTCCGGCATCTGGCCTACGTCGCCGAAGCTTGCCTCCTCAAACGCCTCACGGCCGCGTCGAAAGCATCGCATATCCACGCCCACTTCGGCACAAATTCCGCCGCCGTCGCCATGCTGTGCCACCTGCTGGATGGACCCTCCTACAGCTTTACCGTTCACGGCCCCGAAGAATTCGATCGACCCGATGCTCTGCACCTGGGCGACAAGATCCATCACGCTTCTTTTGTCGTCGCCGTGTCCGAGTTCGGGCACAGTCAACTGATGCGCTGGTGCAAGATGAGCGACTGGCCGAGAATTCACGTCATCCGCTGTGGCGTGGATCGTTCTTATCTTGCTGTTCCTCTTGAACGACCCGCAACCGCGCCACGGCTCGTCTGTGTCGGCCGACTCTGCGAACAGAAAGGCCAACTCCTCCTCGTTCAGGCCGCACGCCTGCTTGCTGATGACGGCATCAATTTCGAACTCGTCCTCGCCGGTGATGGTCCGCTGCGAGCAGAAATTGAAAATGCCATCAACGATCGCGGCCTCGCCGGACGCGTGCGCATCACCGGCTGGCTTTCCGGCGAGCAGGTCAAGAACGAAATTCAGCACGCCCGTGCGCTGGTCCTCCCCAGCTTCGCCGAGGGGCTTCCCGTGGTCATTATGGAGGCCCTCGCCCTCGGCAGGCCCGTTCTCTCCACCTATGTCGCCGGCATTCCCGAGCTTGTAATCCCGGGCGACAATGGCCTGCTCGTGCCCGCTGGAAACGTGGAAATGCTTGCCGGCGCCATGAAAACAATCCTGCAGATTTCGCCTACCGATCTCGTCGCGATGGGTACTCGTGGCCGCCAGCGCGTTGTGGAATCTCATGATTGCCTGAAGGAAGCGGAAAAGCTGGCCCGTCTTTTTCGCGGTCAAGCTTCCGAAGCCGCCCCGTCAGAAATCGAACCCTCCGAAACCCCCGCAGCCGAACCCGTAACAACAGTGCTGATTCATGACTGAAATCTTCCAGATATCCTCGCCGCTCCTCGCGCAGAACCGCCTCTCCGCGCCTGTCGGGGTATTGGTCAGCGTCGTGATCGTCAACTGGAATCGCGCTGCGGA
>Ga0114951_10002762_pt1 | contig 19297 bp, 19 predicted proteins | sample AM7aDNAmetaG_FD_88677 | JGI IMG/M metagenome (GOLD analysis project Ga0114951, IMG submission 88677) | Freshwater microbial communities from Finland to study Microbial Dark Matter (Phase II) - AM7a DNA metaG | ecosystem: Environmental > Aquatic > Freshwater > Lake | place: Finland: Lake Alinen...
GAGTGTCGCGGGCCGCGGAGTCAGCGGGAGCACGTGAATCGGGAGCGTGTCCGATCCGAGCGAGCGTAATTCTTCCGCGCGGCTGCGCTGTGAATCCGGTGGCAGCAGAACGATTGCAGTCAATCCCTCTACGCGCAGAAGGCGTTCGAGCGTTCGCCGAATGACGGGGACTCCGCCGAGCGTGTCGAGTAATCGGCTGCGCGTTCCGATGGGGGAGCGTTCGAAATCGCACGTCACCACGGCAATGACTCGTGCCGGGACAGTTGCCTCCGCATTGTTTACTGCTTCGTTGCTCATCACCCGGTCCCTCCAGCCACTTCGCGCGGCCAGGTTTTCCCCGCTTTGGCTGCTTCGATTTGCTTTTCCAGCCGTGTGATTGCTTCGTTGAGGATCTCGAGGAGGCGCTCGGCGCCGATGCGCAGGTTCTTTACGTAGTCCACATCACGCGTCAATTGCCGCCGCTGGCGCTCGTGATTGTCTTTGCCGGCGGATTTTACGGACAGGTCGTGCTGAAATCGCCGCAGTTCGCCGATGGTGTTGAGATGGCAGACCATTTCGAAGGTCTGCGGATCATTGCCGACTTTGCTGCGGATGCGGTCGATTTCGATGAAGAGCTTGTTCATGCGCGTTTCGTCTTCTCGATGCTTTTTCATCTCTTCCAGCAGCGGGATCGTCTGAGCGCAGGTGTCCATCATTTCCTGCGCTGATGCGCGGCGGGCTTTGACTGCCTCCAGGCATCGGGCAAGCTGGGTGGGCACATCACATGCCCAGGCCTTCCATGGCACAGCCGACGGGCCGCGGCTTCCGGCTTGCGAACAATACGCATCCATCGCCGCCCGCAGGGTCATTACTGTTACGCCTTGTTTCTTTGCCCCGCCTTCCGTGGCATCAATGACCCTGCAACGGGAGGCCGCGAAATCCCGCTCGAATTGCTGCAGGTAGACAAAGAATTGCTCTTCGGTGTACATGGGGTGGCCGTGGATGTCGGGAATTTTTCGCAGAATTGCCCTGCTGCGGGCGATGCGTTCCCACTCTTTGGTTTCCAGGGTGTTGAAGCGTCCCAGTTCGGGGGCCCAGGTTTCGTGGATGGCCACGCCGGGCTTGTAGTAGAGGCCGTCGACAAAGCCGAGATCCTGACCGATCAGGATCAGCGGATCGCAGCCGAGAAACTCGGCCAGGTAGAACGAGAGATGGGCGACTGTGGCGCCGGCCTTGAGACCTTGCCGGCGCGGGAAGGCTTCGCGCAGCAGGCGGTCGGCAAAGTCGTTTTGCGTGACGGACATCGTGCCGCCGCGATTGCGGAAGACGTCCAGGACATTCCAGTTGGCCTTGGCCTCGGCGACCAGATGCACCCGGCCGGGCGCGCCTTTCATGCCGACGTCCTCGAGATTTTCGAAGAAGCGCGTGCTGACGGTGTTGTAATCGAGCGAGGTGACGAAGTCCGGTTCGATCCCGGCCGCCAGGAGAGGCTTGAGCATGGTCTGCACGGCGATGATCACGGCCCGGCGACCGGTGCCGTCGGGGTTGCCCTTTACTTCATGCAGCAGGTGCATGTTTTTTTGCAGGCTTGGGCCGGCAGCCACGAGAATCGCGGGCATGCCGGCGAAATAGTTGTGCATGGTGTCGATTGGCGGGGCGGTCACGTAGCACCCCAGATTGCTGGCGATGTTCCGGCAGGTTGCCACATTGTTCAGCATCAGCGTGACGAATCCCGTGCGCGTGAACGCGACGAACTCCGTGATGAGTTTTTGAAATGCTGCGTGAAAATCGCCAGCAACCTGCACGCTGGGGGCGTGGGCGGCGAACAATGTTCCGCTCGTGAAGAGTACGCTGCGGGGTTCCAGTCGCTCCACGACGATGGCGCGATCGAGTTCGGTAAAGAAGAGCACGCGCCCTGTCGTCAGCATCTCGGAAATATCCAGCGTTTCCAGTGCAGCCCGCAGCAGGGGGATATTATTTTCGGCGACGATCAGCATGCCATCGTCGGGCATCCGCTCCCATAGGGCTTTGACGTGGTACCCCAGGCCGAAGCCACTGACGATCACGACGTACTTTTCATCAAGCGAGACGTTCTGTGCCCACGAGGCGGCTTCCGCCAATGGCTTATATTTTGAGTGCAGATATACACTGGTCGCGGCCGCCCCCCCCCCATGCCCCACGCCGGTCTTGGCCACTTTGACGGTGCATCCCCCATCCTTGGCGGTCTCGATTGCGGGGCGATCGTCCGGGTGCACGGCGTCGAGCGCCATGGCCAGCTTCGCATCGAATTGCCAAAGCGCGCAAATATTACGAACATACGTGCCGGCGGCTGACGTAGTAAGGTTAGCGTTCTCAGCAAGCGAATTGCTCATACCCGTCCCTGGGAGTCCCTATGCACCTGCTCTTATTGTCAGGCAGTTTACCAAGTATCGCGGAAACCACGACATCTGTCGGGGCTGCATTGGCGGCCTTCCGCGCGCCTGCGGGCCTGCCGCTGCATATTCAGGCGATTCTCTTTGAAAAGCACTGGTCCTGGTGGATTGCGCTCCTGGCTGCCGCGCTCGTTGTTCGCATGATCGGGCGCGTCCAGCAGAGCCGTTTGGCCGTGCGCGTCGGCTGGATTCTGGTGGCGATGGTCATCGCATGGTTCGCGTTGGACATGGTGGTCATCACGCCGCGCGAACGGCTGCTGATCGCCCACTCTGCAGTCGCCAAAGCCGCCGGCAATCAGGACATCGCGACCATCGTCCATTACCTCGGTAAAGATTTTCAGTCTCCCTCGCTCGATGTGCTCAAGACCGCCAACGCTGAGGCGGAAATTCGCGACCGGCTTAATACTTACGGCATCAAGAAGAACACGATCACCCATTACGCTTCTGAAATCCTTCCCGGCGGCACACAGGCTGTCACGCACATTACCGTGCGCACGGAATCGGCCGTCGGCCCGGTTGTCACGCACTGGAAGCTGGAATGGGAAGATGAGCCCGACAGCGATTGGCGCATTCACTACGCGGCCATGATCGGCATTGGTGATCAACCCGTCGGCGAGATGCAGGTCATTCCCAAGTCCCCGAATGAAGCAATTGGCCGTTGAATTCGTAGTACACGCCTCATTGGTCAATGACCTTCGGGTCATTTATAATGACGGTTTTCATGGAGTACCCATGTCCTCAGTCAACGTTCTGCTTCTTCGCACTGCCGGCACCAATTGCGACCGGGAACTGGCGCACGCCTTCACGCTGGCTGGTGCGTCGGTCACCGCGCTGCACATCAATGCCCTGCTCAAGAACCCCACGCAGTTTGCCGAGTTTCAGATCCTCGGCTTTCCTGGCGGGTTTTCCTATGGCGACGACATTGCTTCGGGGAAGATCCTCGCGAATCAGCTCATTCACCACCTGAAAGCCCCGCTCGCCCAGTTCATTGCGGACGGCAAGCTGGTCATCGGTATCTGCAACGGTTTCCAGGTCCTGGTCAAATCCGGCCTTCTGCCCGGCCCCATCTCGCAGCTCGCGGCGGAAGACTGGCATCCCACCACGCTCACCTACAACACTTCGGGAAAATTCGAAGACCGGTGGGTGCGCATTCAGAGCGTCAGCAGCATCAACAAGTGGATCAAGCCCGGCACGGTGATCGACGTTCCGATCGCCCACGGCGAAGGGCGGTTCGTCACGCGCGATCAAGCCGTCATGGATGCCCTGAAGGCGAACGATCAGATTGCCTTTCAATATGTCGACGAGGCGGGCAATCCCGCCGCGGCGTACCCTGGCAATCCCAATGGGAGCACCGACGCCATTGCCGGGATCTGCGATATCACCGGGCGGGTCTTGGGCCTGATGCCGCATCCCGAGCGCATCACCGAGGCCGTCAATCATCCCCACTACACCCGCGGCCACGGCACCAACGCCGGACTTCAGATCTTCCAGACGGCCGTCGCTTATGTGCGCGAGCAACAGGCGGTTGCTGTTGCGGTATAATCCAGTGAACCTTTTGAGAGGGCTGGAAATGAATGAGATTATTTTTCTGATCGAAGAATCTCCCGAGGGCGGCTTCACCGCCCGAGCCGTCGGCCATTCGATCTTCACGGAAGCCGATTCGCTCAAGGAGCTTCATACCAGTATTCGTGACGCTGTTCGCTGTCATTTCGAAGAAGGCGCCGGTCCCAAGTTGATCCGTCTTCATTTTGTACGCGAGGAAGTTATTGCGGCATGAGGGTTCCCCGCGACATCTCCGGACACGACCTCGCCAAAGTGCTCACTGCCTATGGATACGTGATCACTCGACAAATAGGCAGTCATATGCGATTGACGACTCAGCAAGCCGGCGAGCATCACATCACCATTCCAGCACACAATCCCTTGCGCATCGGGACGCTCAATGCCATCGTTAGTGATGTCGCGGCGCATTTCCAGATTACAAAAGACCAGCTGTTGCAGGAACTGTTTGGATGATCGACCCGCTTGACCGTGCCGGTCTGCATCCGATCACCCATGATGGACCGGCCATCGATTTCTTTGCTGGGGCTCTCCTTGGTAACGGCGGCCTGGGCGCGGTGGTCTGCACGCGGCCCGATGCGCTGGTCATTCGCTTCGGCCACAATGATGTGTGGGACATCCGCATTGCGGAAGCGAATCAGGAAAAGATTGGCACTTTTGATGAGGTATTCGCCCGTGTCCGCGCCATCGATCCGGCCCTGGCCCGGCTCGAGGATGATGCGTGGTTTCGCCAATACTGCCAGATGACCGCGGCCAACTATGGCAAGACTTATCCGCGCCCTTTTCCCTGCGGCTCGCTGATTCTGGGGTTTGATTCGCGCCACACCGAGGTGCTTGGCCACAGTCTCGATCTTGCCACCGGCATTTGTGAAGTCCGACTGCTGGCGCACGGTGAGAAACGCTTCGCCCGCATCTTTGTGGAGCGTCCGGCGGATCGGCTTTGGGTGGGCGTATTTGATGCTGCGGGCCAGCCCGCCAACTCGCCCTTCGTGCGGGTGCGACTGCTGCCCGATCCCGAAGCGGCCAATGACATGCCGAAGCATTCCGTGCTTGTGGATGAAGCACAGCGATCCCTGAGTTTCCGGCAAATCCTGCCGGCGGCGGAGCCCGACGTCTATGATGCCCAGAATGGTCATCCTGATGATCGCGCCGTACGCCTTAGTGTTAAGGTGAGCAGCGCCCTGACCGCTCGCCAGCGCCCGAACTGGCATGGCAAGTATGTGCTGCCGGATGCACTGGAACGCGATCTTGTCGACACCGATTCTTTCTACGCCTGCGTCCAACTCGACCATGGCCTTGCGTCAGACCTGAGCGCTCAGCATCCTCCGCTGGTGGCTACCTCTGAGGCTTATGCGGCGGTCAGCCGCCAGTCTGTGCAGGAATGGCGTGGTTTCTGGAGTCGCTCTGGTGTTTCTTTTGCCGATGCCGAACTCGAAGGGGTCTGGTATCGCAATCTTTACTTTCTGGCGTGTTCCCTGCGTGCCGGAGTCACCTGTCCGGGGCTCTTCGCCAACTGGTCGTATAGGAAGATCGGCACGGCCTGGCACGGCGACTACCACATGAACTACAACACCCAGCAGCCTTTCTGGGCTACGTTTTCCTCGAACCACGTGGACCTGCATCTGCCGTATGTCGACCTCGTCGATTTCCTGCTGCCCGTGAGCCGCGCATGGGCGCGTGACTACTACCGGCTGCCGGGCGCCTGCTTTCCGCACAGTGCCTACCCCGTGAAGATGTCGATGATGCCATTTCCGGTCCCCACATGGGGCTGGGAGATCTGCGAGACGCCGTGGACCGTCCAGAGCCTGTGGTGGCATTTCCTTTACACACAGGATGCCGGGTTCCTTCGCGAGCGTGCTCTTGGGCCGATCCGCCTTGCAGTGCAATTTCTTTGTGCTTATCTCACACGGCCCGACGCCCACGGACCGCAGTGGCACGATGATCGGTTTCATATTTTTCCGACCGTCGTGCCGGAGATTTACGGTCTGACCCCGGGCCTCGGGAAGAATGCCGATTGCATCGTCGATCTGACGCTTACCCGTTTTATACTTAACGCCTACCTCAAAGCTTGCGGCATTCTGAAGATCGAGACCGAAGAAGAGTCTCTTCTCACCCAAGTACGCGAGATTCTTCCCCGGCTGGCGGATTACCCCACGGCCGACACGGATTCGGGCACCGTGTTCATCAGCGTCAAAGGAGAGGATCCCGACATTGTCCAGAACACCCCCAATACCCTCATGACCGTTTTTCCCGGCGAGGACCACGGCCTGCATTCTTCGCCTGAATTGTTGGAAATCTGCCGCAACACTTTTCGCCAGCACCGCAACGAGGGCGGCAACGATCTCGTGTTTCTCAACCTCCAGGCCGCACGCCTTGGCTTGCTCGATCTCGAACGGTTCAAGCGTCACGTTCGCTTGTCGCTGCTGCCCAACGGCACCTGCACCGACATGTGCCGGCAGTCGGGCGGCCGGTACGGCGACGATATGGACTTCGATTTCATGGCCCGTATGGGGATCTGGTTCGAAAACTTCTCCCTGCCCGCCGTGGTAAATGAATGTCTTCTGCAGAGCTCTACCGGCGTTCTGCAACTCTTTCCGAATTGGCCGAAGGATTGCGATGCGGCTTTCCGCACGTTGCGTGCGGCTGGCGCTTTCCTCGTCAGTGCAGAGTTCCACGACGGCGGAGTCGCCTGGGTCGAAATCACGAGCGAAGCCGGCGGCGAGTTGGTCCTGCGGAATCCATGGGAGGGTGGTGTTCGTTGTCAGTGCGGTGCAGAAACCTGGGTCACTGAGGGCGAACGGTTGGTCATTCTCACCCGTGCCGGCGATGGTATTCGCCTCACGCGCCTGTCGTGAACGAACCAGCGCGGGTGATCGAGTACATTTTTCGGCGGCGTGTGACGAGCGCAGCCATGCCCAGCGCGAGCAGCGCCAGTGAATGCGGTTCGGGAATGGCAGCGCGGATGCCGAAGTCCAGGCGGGCGGCCAGTTGAATCGGATCGGAGGCGTCGGCGATAAGGATTTGGTCGTTGCCGGGGAAGTAAATTCCACGGGGATCGAACTTCGCGAGGGCCGTGCCGGTCTTGAGTTCTTCAATCATCTGGCCGGTGCCATCAAGCACCGCCACCGAGCCGACGGTTCCGCCACCAACGGTCGATGCGGCCACCGAGACGAAGAGGTCGCCACTGAGGTCACCGAAGCTGCCTGCGGGCGCGAAGGCCAGTTGTCGCAGGCCGAGCTGGCCGCTTAAGAGCGGGACCGTGGCAAAGAGCGAGAAGTTACCATCGCTATCGATGGCGTAGATGTTGCCATTGACCGAGTCTGTGACCAACAACTCGCCGCCGACATTGCCAAAGCCTGCCGGGGCAAAGGCTCCAGCCCACGCGCCAGGCAGACCACCGGCAAACTTGGTCGCAGTGCCGTTGGAGTCGAAAGCCCAGATCGCCATATCCTGGTTGACACCGGTGGTAACGGGATAGCCGCGCCCCAGCGCAAGGAGCTTGCCTCCTACGGTGCCAAATCCCGCCGGGGCTGTGAGTGCACTGTAGAACAAGCTGTCGGCGCCGTAGGCGTCATAGGGAAGCTGGAAGGCGATATGGGTGTTGCCGGTTCCGCTGACGGCCCAGATCGTGGCGAGTCGCTTGCCGCCCGTGTCGGGGAGAGGCGCGGCCGTCGACTGATAGCCGGTAACGAGGAATTGGCCGCCATAGGTTCCATAGCCGTCGGGCAGGAACGTGCCATTGAGCATGTAGTTCGCAGGCACTTTGGTCAGACTGGTAGGCGCACCGCCGCCGCTGGGGATGGCCCAGATGTCATGTGTGATGAAGTCGGGAGTGAGGTATTGACCGCCATAGGTTCCGAAGCCGGCGGGAGCCAGGGAGATCGTCTCCGGCGTGGTCATGCCAGAAGAGAATTCGGAAATGGCGGCCCAACTTGGGCTTGACGCTGTGCAGGCCAGAACGACGGGCAAAACATGTGTGAGTTTCATGCTCTCTCCCTTCTGAAATGACTTGGCACTCGCCGGGGCGATTTCCAATGGCAATCGTGAGAAGTTGAACCCCACAACATCCGCGGTGGTACGGATTCACAGCGGAAACGCGCACTGTTGCCGATTTGCGGTATCAGTGGCCTGGCTTTTCTTAGCAGATAAAAAGCCTCATGAAGACTAGCCCCACTAACAAGATAGTCAAGAAAAAGGTCTTATAATCTATCAAAATGTGACGAAATAATTAGATAAAAGCTATTTATCATGCAGAGATATGGTCATATTGATCTCTTTATTCTCACGCTGGTGGCATTATGGAATCTGCTTTGGCATTCGCAATTATCCATAAATACGTATTTTCTCGGTCAACTTTCCCCTTGTTCCCAACCGATAAGTCACTAGACTATTAGCATTACTCTTCGGCCCGGATGGGCGCGGGTTATATCCAGCATGCGCTGGGGCCTGGCTACCCCGTCGAGCGGCAGTCGAGAACTAAAGAGGTCGCTATGACCACCGCATCCCCCATCGGGGCACGTGGAGGCACGTCCACGCCAGCCACGGCCAAGACGGCCGCACCCATTACCTACAAAGCCATCACCACCGATCAAGTCTCGGACCTTCAGGTCATTGAGAAGAAGGTCGATGCCAACGGCTTGCCCATCATGGGACATCCCCCGGGACTCTCGACGCGTCTCGTCGGTAAGACCGGATCGCAAATTCTCATTCAGATGCTTGCTGAGCACGGGGTGACGGATGCTTTCGGCTATCCGGGCGGCGCGATCCTTCCCACTTTCGATGCACTTTATGATGCCAAGATCAATTTTATCCTCGTGCGCCACGAGCAGGGCGCCGGCCACATGGCTGACGGCTACGCCCGCGCCACCGGCAAGCCGGGCGTGGTGATCGTGACTTCCGGACCGGGCGCGACCAATACCGTGACCGCGCTGGGCACTGCCTACATGGATTCGATCCCGATGATCGTCTTCTCCGGGCAGGTGCGCACGTACATGATCGGCAACGATGCGTTTCAGGAAGCGGATGTCACGGGCATTGTGCGCCCGGTGACCAAGCGCGCGTACCTGGTGAAGAATGTGCGCGACTTGCCGCGGATCATCAATGAGGCTTTCGTCATTGCGACCACCGGACGGCCCGGCCCGGTGCTAATCGACCTGCCGGTGGACGTGACCACGAGCAAGATTGAAGAAGCGGTTGATGATACGCCTCACCTGCCCGGCTATCGCCCGCGCGTGCTCGGTCATTCGAAGATGACCAAGTCGGCTGCGGAGATGATCAATGCGAGTAAACGCCCCGTGCTTTACGTGGGCGGTGGTGCGGTGCTGGCCAATGCGTGGAAGGAAGTCCGGCAGCTTGCGGACAAGGGGAATATTCCCTGCACTACCACGCTGCTGGGACTGGGCGCGTTCGACGAGAACAACCCGCGCGCCCTGCACATGCTCGGCATGCACGGGTCGGCTTATGCCAACTATGCGGTGCAGGAGTCTGATTGTCTCATTGCCGTCGGAGCGCGATTCGATGACCGCGTCACCGGCAACCTGAAATTCTTCGCCCCTAAGGCCAAGATCATTCACATCGACATTGACCCGGCGTCGATTTCGAAAAATGTGAAGGTCGATATTCCTGTGGTGGGTGACGCACGGCTGTGTCTCCGCGACATTATTGAACACATCCAGCACGTGGAGCGCACGGAGTGGTTCGACCAGATCAATGCGTGGAAGGCGAAGTTTCCGTTCACGTACCGCGACGATTCCAAGCTGGCCAAGCCGCAGGCGATCATTGAGGCCATCAACCGCATCACCCAGGGCAAGGCGATCTTTGCCACGGGCGTCGGCCAGCATCAGATGTGGGCGGCGCAGTTCATCCGCTGGAGCCAGCCGCGGAGCATGATCTCTTCGGGCGGCCTGGGCACGATGGGTTTTGGCGTGCCCGCGGCCATCGGCGCGCAGATCGGCCGACCCGGCGAGACGGTCATCGACATCGATGGCGACTCGTCGTTCATTATGTTTCCACAGGAACTCGCCACGGCTGCGCAGTATAAGCTGCCGGTGAAGATCGCCATTCTCAACAACAATTTCCAGGGGATGGTTCGCCAGTGGCAGCAGCTTTTCTACAACAGCCGCTTCAGCCATACCGAGATGGTCAACCCTGATTTTGCCAAGCTTGCTGAAGGTTTTGGCGTCAAAGGCATCAGCTGCAAACGCAAGGAAGACGTCGACAAGTGCGTCGCTGAGATGCTGGCGTATCCCGGCCCGGTCGTGGTCGATTTCCTCTGCGAAACGAATGAGAACGTGTATCCCATGGTCGCCAGCGGCAAGGCCCTGCACGACATGGATCTGGGCGTTGTCGGCCAGGCCCCTGCGCCGACCAACACGGCGCGCGAACTCGGCAGTTTGGCGTAAGGAAGTTGTTAAATAGTAAATTTGTTAAATGGTGATTGGGACACTCGAAAGGCAAGACGGCATTCGAAGTCCCCATTCACCAATTAGCCAGTCACCAATTAACAGGTAAAGGACATCCCATGAGACACGTGATTTCCGCCCTGGTCATGAACGAACCCGGCGTGCTGGCCCATGTGGCCGGCATGTTTTCGGCCCGCGGCTTCAACATCGATTCGCTCGTCGTCGGCCGCACTGAGGATCCCGCACTTTCCCGCATGACCATCGTGGTCAATGCCGACGATCGCATCCTCGAGCAGGTGCGTAAACAACTTGCCAAGATCGTCACGATCGTTCGCGTGCGCGACTACAAGGATTTGCCGTTCGTGGAGCGCGATATGGCTCTTATCAAGGTGGCCACGCCGGCCGGCAAACGCAGCGAGATCATCGAGACGGTCGACATTTTCCGCGGCCGCATTGTGGACGTCAGCCCCAACACCCTCATGGTCATGATGGCCGGCGAGGAAGAGAAGATCGATGCGTTCATCGACCTCATGCGGCCGTACGGGCTTAAGGAGGTGGCACGCACCGGCGTCATTGCGATGCCACGCGGCAGTTCCACCGTCTCGGCTCCCGACGATGAGACTGGTGCCCACGCCATCGGCGGCGTGACGGCCAAACGCGAGGCGCTCGTGAAGCCCCCCAAGGGCTGGCACGCCGACAAACGCGAGCCTACGCAGGAAGAGCTTGAAGCGACGCCGCCAGGCTGAGCTTCAATCGCGGATTTGGTGCAAAAATTCAATGCCCAGGGACTGCGGTCTCTGGGCATTTTTCTGCGCAAGCTGCTTATATTCTTACGGCAAGATCAGCATCGCATCGCCGTAGGAGTAGAAGCGGTATTTTTCCTGCACCGCTTCCGCGTACAACACTTTTAGACGCTCCAGGCCCACGAGTGCTGCCACGAGCGCCAGCAATGTGCTTCGCGGCAGATGGAAATTCGTTACGAGCACGTCTGTCAATCGAAAGGCATAGCCCGGCTGAATGCACAGCTCTGTGCTTCCGTGTATTTCGGCAGGGGGGGACGATTCATTCAATATTCGATCGGCTGCTGATTCGAGCGTCCGCACTGCGGTCGTCCCGACCACCACCATTCTTCTCTTGGTGCCTTGGTGACTTGGTGGTTCAATTCCCCGCGCCTGCCGAATCGCTGCCACCGTTTCGCCCGGAACCACGTACTCCTCGCGGTGCATTTTGTGTTCTTCGAGGGTCGGGGCCTCCACCGGCAGGAAGGTGCCGAGACCGACCTCCAGATTCACGGCTCGCCGCAGCACGCCCAGGGCATCGATTTTCCCCAGCAACTCGGGCGTGAAGTGCAGCCCTGCCGTCGGGGCCGCTACACTTCGGCCTTCCCGTGCGTAGACCGTTTGATAGCGCTGGCGATCAAATCCTTCGATTTCCAGTGTTCTTGTTTCGAGATGCTTGCTTCTCTCCTTCTCGATGTACGGCGGTAAGGGCACATGGCCGATCCGCGCCAGCACCACCGGTGCGTGCTCTGCCGGATCGATGCCGATCCGCCACATTCCTTTATCGCCCGTCCGCTCCAGTAGGCGAAATCGGTAGGGGGGGGCCATATCCTCAGCCAACCCGGCGGGTACCAGTTCGTCGCCTGCCTTCACCCGGCCGCGGCTCCGCAGCATCACCGTCCATATTCCCACGCTTTCCTCATGCACAAAGAGGCCCGGGATTGCTGCGCCTGTCGTCTTGCGTAATTCCAGTTTCGCAGGCACCACCTTGGTGTCATTGACGATCATCAGGTCCCCCGCCTGCAAGAACTCCGGCAGTTCAAAAAATCGTCGATGCTCGACGTGTCCTGTCCCCCGCCAATAGACCATCAACCGCGATTGGTCGCGGGGCTCCGCTGGGCGCGTCGCGATCAGCTCCTCCGGCAAGACATAATCCAGTTCCTCGATCCGCATACAGCCTCTGAAATTCGACGAATCTCCCGTCCTTGGTCTTTGTGCCATTGGTCCTTGTGTCATTTACTGCACACGTCCGATATCGACGCCACATTCCCACATCATCCGTTACAGACGTTACAGATTCCTCGCCCCGCCGCAAGCGTCTAAGTGCTGTTTGCCGCGTGGCCTCCATTCTATTCCGCTATCCCTTTTGCCGTCGCCTGCACATTTTGCTCCTTCCCAGGCAGGAGGACGTTATGTCCATCGCAGGCGTCAATACGGCCATGACCACCATCCAATTCGCCCGCGCCCGGTCGGCCAGCCGCTCGGTTGAAGCCAACGCCGCCACGACGTCCAAGGCGGGAAATGGCCGCAATACGGCGCTGCCGATACGTGGCCAGGTACCGGTTGCCGCCCCGGTCGATCCCGCGCGGCTCGTCATGGCGCCCACTTTTCACACCATCTACAAACTTTCTCACAAGAATGGCAAGTCTGTGGCAAAGCGTACCGCACAACTCGCCGATAACGACTACTGGCCATCCATGTTGAATCGCCTGGGTTGATTCATGGCTATTTGGAATCTCCGAAACGGGGATTCTGAGAAATCCGGCGGGTAGCCGACATATCCTCATGTAGGTGTGCACATGAGCAGTCGCGAAGTTTACGAATCTGTCTTGCTTGAAGTCGCCAGCCTTGACCGCCCTGCGCTCATCGACCGGCTGGCCCACTTTGCCGGGGACCTGCACCTCGATTTTTCCGAAGACTTCCTCGCCCGTTGCGATACCGATCGGATGCGTCACATGCTCGTCGCCGCGATCTGGCGCTGCCGCACCAAGACCGCAACCGCGGTGTGATGCGACCCCGTGAGCCCACCACCCCGCCCCCTCCGTTCCCGCCCCATCGGATCGAATATTACCCCAGCAGCTCCTCGACAATCTTTCTTCCTGCCTCCGGTTTTCCAAAGGCCTTGGCCCGTTCCTTCATCTGCGCCAGCCTTGCGGGATTTTCCATCAATTGCTGAATCTTCCACCCCAGGGTCGGGGGATTGTTGCACTTGATCGCCACGCCCAGTTCCAGCAGATGGTCGCTGTTCCGCTCTTCCTGACCGGGGATCGGGTTCACGATGCACATCGGCAGTCCGCGCGACATCGCCTCGGCCGTGGTCAATCCGCCCGGTTTGCTGATCAGAATATCCGCGGCCGCCATGTATTCATCCATTTGCTTGGTGAAGCCTACCGGATGCAGCCGCGCCTTGGCGGTGGGGGGGCTCTTTTTCGCCATCCGCTCCAGCTTGGCCTTGAGTTCCTCGCTCTTGCCGGCAATCGCGACGATCTGCACCGGCAATTCAATCTTCATCAGCTCGGCGATCAGCATTTCCACCGGGCCCACGCCAAAGCCGCCCGCGGAAACCAGAATCGTAAATGATTCCGGATCCAGCCCCAGCGTATGCCGCGTGGTCTTCTTATCCCGTGGAATTCGGAAAACCGGATCCACCGGAATTCCCGACGCCGTAATCTTCTCCGGCGCAATTCCCATCTGTTCCAAATACACCTTGGTCTCTTCCAGCGAGACAAAATAATGCAGATAACTTCTGCAGAGCCACATCGCGTGGCAGTCCAGATCCGTCACGACGATGGCCGGCTTCACCCGCAACTGGTGCTTGGCCAGAAGCCACGCCATCACGTTCGGGGGCGTAAAGTGCGTCGCGACCACCAGATCGGGCTTGTACTGCGCGATCGCCTTCACAAATGGTCCGGAATTGAACTTCTCAAACGCCTGGGCAAAGGTCTTTTTCCACGGCACGTCCGTGCGCTTATACATGTACCCCAGCACCCCCGGGGCTTTGTTCACCAGATCCAGGTACATTTTCGAGTAGATGTACCGGAAGGTCGCGGTGGAATATTTGAGAATGTCCCAGTGCTGGACCTCGCCCCCGTGGGCTACCGCAGGATGGGCCTGAAAATCTTTGAGCAAGGCCTCGGCGGCCCGCACGTGCCCGGCACCTGCTGAGGCGGAGAGTATCAAGACGCGTTGGCCATGTTTTTCCATTTGTGCATCCTCATCGCCGCCAGAATCAGGGCATCTTACCTGTTGTTTCCTGCCTCGCCAGTGGACCGATGTTTAGTGGTGCCGACGCCTTCGTCGGCGGTCGTTCAGGGACTTGAACGGCACCAGCAGATTTGAAAGATGGACGGGCCGACGAGGGCGTCGGCACCACTATTGGCTCGTCCTTTCCCTTGCTCTCACTTTCGCGCCTCGCCACCTTGACCTCCCGGCCAAGCGCGTTACGCTCCACTGTTTCACCCTTGCTGGCCACCGATGATTTACCCTCACCACTAACTGGAATGCTCATGACTCCCCAATCCCTCACCGCTTATTTGCACAACGAAATCCCACTCGCCGCCGCCATGAAACTTTCTGTTGCTACCATCGATGGCGGCGGCATCTCCCTTCGCGCGCCGCTCGACGCCAATATCAATCACCACGACACGGCCTTTGGCGGCTCCATTGCCACCCTCGGCATTCTCACGGGCTGGTCGATGCTCCATATCGCCCTGCTCGACGAACAGATCGATGCCCGCATCGTCATCCAGCAATCGTCCGTCACCTACTATCGCCCCATCACCACTGACCTGGAAGCCACGTGCCCCCGCCCGGATGTTCCCGGCTGGAAACTCTTCCTCGAAACCCTTCGCCGCAGCAAGACGGCCCGCATCCCGCTCCGCTCCGAGTTTTACTGCATCGGCAAGATTGCCGCCACGCACGACGGCCTGTATGTCGCCACGCTTGCCAAAGACTGACAGAGGCCTTCCTCTTGGAGGATCGTCCTGCCGCTTCGGCTGGTCTGCGGCCTAAGATCATCAAACAGGTGGACCCGACGTAAATATCGCACCCCAGGCGTTGACGTATGATCCAAGCAGATACCAAGACGAGCTAATGGAGATCGGCCCATGAAAACGCCGAAAAATATTGATGTGCTTTTCGTTGCCGGTTTTGGCCTGATCGTTGGCGACCCGGCCGCAAGCCGCAAGTTCTATGGCGAGGCTCTGGGACTGCCGTTCAAGGAAGACGCCGGCGGCTATCTGCATACGGGCGAGTTGGAGGGCGTAAAGCATTTTGCCCTGTGGCCGCTGGCGCAGGCGGCGGAGTCCTGCTTTGGGATGGATCAATGGCCGGCCAATTTTCCAGTGCCGCAGGCGTGGATTGAATTTGACGTGGCGGATATTGAAAAATCCACCGCGGAACTGAAGTCGCAGGGGTACCAATTGCTGGTGGCAATGCGAACGGAGCCCTGGGGCCAGATCGTCACGCGACTGCTGGGTCCGGAGGGTCTGCTGGTGGGTATTACCCATACGCCGTCGATGAAAAAGTGAAGGCTTGCCCTTCAAATGGCGCGTGAGTAGTTTGGTATCTTGTTATATGGCAGGAGCAACTCGGCATGGGATACCGACTCGAACAACTCCGAACGTGGGGCCTGCCAGCGACGCTCCTTCGAATGGCCGATGCCAATCTTCCCCATCCTGCGTTTGAATCCCGGTGCGAAACGTTGCGCTGCGACGAGCGCCGAAGTCAGGACGGGTTGAATTTGGACCGTGTCGAGGCAAGAGACGAAACCGGCGGTAACGTCTCGGCAGCGCTGTGGGAGCACGACGTCGGCGACGGGCACGCGTTCGAAGTCGTATACTGCGCGAGGCCGGAGGTCGGAACGGAGTTTTGGCACGTCCTTTACGCCGACGATGCCGATGGACCCGTGGCCGAGCGAGTCGCCATATCGGAGCAGGGCCTCTTTTACTGGCTGTTCTTCTTCTTGATAGAATCCGAATTCTTCATTCACGGCGAGCGAGCTTATTCGACGCTGGCGGACGCAGCGAAGTCCGTGGGTTTCGAACATCTGGCAGCAGTATTTCGACTTGAAGAGGAAATCGGTTCTGACTACGAAAGGCGTGGCGAACTTACTGCACAGTCGCTCGCCATCGCCTGAGGTATCGGCGAGCCGACTGCGGGAAAGACAGAAACAGTAACAAACATCGACAGCGCCGCATCCAAGATTACGATTCATCCCGAAAAGTTGGAACGGATGACTGGTCTCTGACCGGCGCTTGGAAATCTATTCGCAATCTACCTCACACCGTCAGCAGCGCCGCGACCTTTGCGGCGCAGATGAAATCATTCTCTGTTAGTCCCCCGGCCGAATGCGTTGAATAGCGCATCTTTACCCGGTTGTATCCCACTTCCATATCCGGATGGTGATCCTCTCCGTTGCTGATCCATGCGGTGGCGTTTACGAAGGCCATCGACTCGTAGTAATTGCGAAAGGAAAACGTTCGCGTCAGTTCTCCGCCGGTGACTTCCCACCCCGCCACCTGCTTGAGCAACTCGGCCACTTGTGCGTCCGAGAGCTTTGGGGCCTTCTCCTTGCATCGCTGGCTCATCAATCCCGTCATGGCCGCCTCCTTTCAATGGTCTATCATAGGCGCGGTTCTACGGCACACCCACGGTATAATGCCCATATCGCTCATGCCCATGTCTCGCGATCGCCGGGGTCAATTGAATAAGGAGCACGCATGAAGATTCTACCGGTACTTCTCCTGGCAGCGATTGCTTTCTCTGCCGCCGCTTGCGAATCCACATCCACCGAGTCGAAGAAGCAGGCCGACGACAGTCATTTCATCGGGGATACTCGCGTTAAAGTCAGCGGCGAGATTCAGGCCGGGGGCAGCGTCGACACGCGGAAATAAAATCGCGATGAGCCCTGCACATAAGTGCACGAATTCTTCTGGCAGGCCGGGCGATCAGATGGTAATCTAAAGCTCGTTTCTCACGTGGGCAGGTTTTGGCGTTCTCTCAAGGTGTCTATGACCCAAGCGGCTTCGGTGCTCACTCCTACCATCAGTAGCGGCAGGCCATGCCGGCGGGTGTTGAGCGCGGCTTTGGTCGCTTACGCATTTCTCGTTTCCTTCCTCGCCTATCGTCAATCCGGTTATATCAACGCTGACTTTGTCGGCTACGCGGCCATCGCCCGGCGCATTCTCGAACATCAAGCCGCGTGGATCACCGGCTGCTGGTCGCCGCTGATTTCCTGGTTGATGATTCCGTTGATGGGCACTGGCGTGAACGATCTCATTGCCGGCCGGCTGGTGTTGATTCTCGGTGGGGCGGTCTACCTGCTTGGCGCGTACGGAATTGCTACCCGCTTCCATACCCCTGATGCCCGGCGCAATCTGCTGCTTACCACCGGGCTGATGGCTTGTGCTGTGCTGCAGGCTGCCGAATGGGCCACCTCCATGCTCAATCCTGATCTGCTGGCTGCGGGTGTGCTATTTGTCTGCCTGTATATGCTGCTGGATCCGGCGCTGCCGCGATCGCCCAAGCGTGCGTTGCTCACGGGGCTGCTGGCGGGATTGGCATTTCTGGCCAAGGCGTACATGCTGCCGTTCCTGTTCGTGCTGATCCCGCTGACGTTGCTATTGCGGCGAATTTTTACGCCTTCGCAAGTCAGGATCGGCGATTACGTGAAATCGTGGATTTTCGCGATGGCCGGCCTGGCACTGGTTGCGGGTCCATGGATCGGCGTGCTTTCCAATCATTACGGGCAATTTACGTTCTCCACGGCCGGGTCGTCCAATCATGCCAATGTGAGTCCCGGAAACTTCGGTAACGATCCGATGTGGCATAACGGATTGCATGCCGATTTCATCGGCGATCCGTTCTTCGGGCCGGATTGGTCGGCGTTCCAGGACTTTTCGCATTTCCTTCATCAGGGCCGCGTCTTTTTCTATAACGCGCGCAACGGCGCGGGGCATATTGCCCCGTGGATAATCCTGCTGGCGGTGGCCGCGGCATTTATTGTGTGGTCGCGACGTGCGTATCCCGAGCGCCGCATGTCGGGCGGAGAACGCTTCGGCACCTGCTGGGCGTTGCTGGCGGCGGCGATTTACTTCAGTGGCTACTGCATGGTCGACGTGCAGGCCCGCTACATCGCCTCGGTGGTCTCGCCACTGCTGTGCGTGGCGGCGCTGCTGATGATTCTCGCGTCACCGGTCGATGCGCGGAGTTTTGCGGAGGGATTCCTTCGCCGCGTGTGGTATGCGTCGGTGCCGGCGGCACTGATTCTGGTGGCGGTGTTTTCCTCGCAGGATATTTTTCGCATGGAACGCATTGCGGTGCAGCACCCGCAGAGTGTGATGTTGGCGAGATTTCGAGGAATTGCAGAACAGATGGCGGCTGCGGGAATTCCCCCCGGTGCGATGGCGGCGAATGATTATCATCTGGGCTTGTTTGTGGCGTATGCTGCGGACCGGCTGCCTGCCTACCTTGGCGCACCGCTGTCACCCAACTCCGAAGAGCTGCTGATGGAGCAGTTGCAGGCCTGCGGCATCCGCGTATTTCTGCGTTGGGGAGATAATGATCCGCTGACGCTGGAATCCCCTTGGGTTCGTGCGTGCACGGTGACGGATGCGTTGCGCGGGGCGAAAGTGGGGGTCTACGTCTTGAAGGACCCCGTTCCGCCGGCAGTCTCGGCCCGCTGATTCCTCGACTTATTGAGTTGTGCTCAAAGCGCTTTCTTGGTGTGCCGGTGGTCTTCGACAATCCGCCCATCATCCAGCGTAATGATGCGGTGCGCGTGCTCGGCCATGTGGGGATCGTGCGTCACCATCAATATGGTACGCTGCCCCTGGGCGGCAATTTCTTCGAATAACCGGGCGACATTTTGCGAATTGTGCTTGTCCAGATTTCCCGTCGGTTCGTCGGCAAGCAGGATATCCGGATCGTTGGCCAGTGCCCGGGCAATGGCGACGCGCTGTTGCTCGCCGCCGGAGAGATCGGTAGTGCGGCGGTGGGCCTTGTCGCCGAGGCCGACGGTGGTGAGCAATTCTGCGGCATGATCGGAACACTCGCGGCGTGAGCGGACGCCCATCTTTTGCATGGGAATCATGATGTTCTCCAGCGAGGTGAATTCCGGCAGGAGAAAGTGGAACTGGAAGACGAA
>Ga0114951_10002763_pt1 | contig 19289 bp, 24 predicted proteins | sample AM7aDNAmetaG_FD_88677 | JGI IMG/M metagenome (GOLD analysis project Ga0114951, IMG submission 88677) | Freshwater microbial communities from Finland to study Microbial Dark Matter (Phase II) - AM7a DNA metaG | ecosystem: Environmental > Aquatic > Freshwater > Lake | place: Finland: Lake Alinen...
ACGTGCAATTCCACTTCGCCGGTCTTGCCGATGGTGATGTCAAATTCGCGTTGGGGCATAAGATTAAACCTGATTAAGTTCTGCTTTCATCCTTGGTCTTCGGGTAAAAGTAACGCTCGTGCGTAACCAAGTCTTCCGGTGTTCCAGCCACCTCAAGCCTCTCGCCATTGATGAGCGTGATGATGGAAGAAACCTCGTCTGCTCCACAGGCTGCCAGTTCGATTTTCACAATGTGTTCCGCGTTAAGGAAAATTGCATTCTCATGTTTCCCTTGTAAATCACGACAAAACACCTTTATGAACTTCAGCGTTGTTTGAGCGCTCATTTTCGTTCTTGAAAATCAATTTTCCCAATGCCGCACCTTCAGCCGGATGGAACGGTCTTCGTTCACTTCTTCTTCCACGACGTTGAAACCGCGCGTCCGCATCTCGTCCATCAGCTTTTGATAAACGTAGCGCTGCACGACGGCCTGGCTCAATTCCTCGCCGAGCGCGCGCAACGCCGCCTCGCCGTGGCCGCTGCCAGTCACACACAGCGACGCCTTGCCACGCGCATCGCGCGAGAACGTGATGGTCACGCCTTCGCGCGTCACGGAAATCCGCTGGTCGCGGCCGAGCTGGCTCGTCACGACCTCGCTGCGCTCGATTTCGAGCTGCACGCCGTTGGTTTCCTTGCGGATGGTTTCGCCAGGGCGCTGGCTGTTGACTTCCGCCGCGACTTGATAGCCCAGCGAACTCGCCGCCGCCACCACCGCCGCGCTGAAGGCCGGCCACGCCATGATGACCACCGGAGTTAAAATGCAGACTGCGCTCATAAATTTGATTTAGCGTTTGTTGTTCATTAGCTTTGACCGGGCCTTGTTCAATTCGTCACGCGACAAGGGCGCAATTTTATAACGGTCCTTCCGCCGCGCCCGCTCTCGCTGAACCGCCCGCACGATGGAAACCAGCAGGCTGGAAATAATCACCGTTACGACAAACGGCCAGTATTTGAGAAGGTCATAAGCATCGGCTAGGCCCAGAATCAACCCGATCACCAGCGGCCCGGCGAACAAAACCACCAGCGTAACGAAGAAAACCGGCACGAACCGGCGGTCTTTGTAATAATCAAATACGTTGCCCCAGAAAAAATCCATAGCGGTTTAAAGTCATAGCTCCATCCGTCGCACCGTGCTGGCCTTGTGCGCCTCGCGCGGCACACTGGCGTTGCGGGCGCGGCCTTCCGCCCAGCTCCGCAGCCGGTTGATCTGCTCGTCCATGGTCTTCGCCAGCGGCACGGTCTGCGCGAGCGCGGCGAGGATGGATTCCGTCGTGATGTCGCCCTTGTCGTAAAACGCGTCGTAAAGCGCGCTGTTGATGGCTTCCTGAATTTCCGCGCCGCTGAAATCCGTGCTGGCCTTGCCCAGCGCGGCGACATCAAATTTTTCCACCGCGCGATTGTGCCGCCTGATGTGGATGCGGAAAATTTCCTGCCGCTCTTCCAGGCTCGGCAAATCCACGAAGAAAATTTCATCAAGACGGCCTTTGCGAAGTAGTTCCGGCGGCAGTTGTGAAATATCGTTCGCCGTCGCCACCACAAAAACTGGCGCGGTTTTTTCCGATAGCCACGTCAGAAAAGTGCCAAACACGCGCGCCGTCGTGCCGCCGTCCGTTTGCCCCGAACCTTGCGAGCCGGCGAATGCCTTGTCAATTTCGTCCACCCACAAAATCGCGGGTGCGACCGATTCCGCCACGGCGATGGCGCGGCGCACATTTTCTTCCGACGAGCCGACGAGGCTGCCAAACATCCGGCCCATGTCGAACCGCAGCAGCGGCAGTTGCCACTGGTTTGACACCGCCTTCGCGCACAAGCTTTTTCCGCAACCCTGCACGCCGAGCATCAAAATGCCTTTCGGCGCGGGCAAACCGAACGCGCGCGCCTCGCTGCTGAACGCCGCCGCGCGCTTGTCCAGCCAGTCTTTCAACACCGCCAGCCCGCCGATGTTCGAGAAACTGTCCTCCGTGGTGTAATATTCCAGCAGTCCGCTCTTGCGGATGATCTGCTGTTTCTCGGCAAAAACTTCGTTCACATCATCGCCGCTCAACCGCTCGTCCTTTACGATGATTTTGGCGAAGACATTTTCTGCCTCGCCAAGCGTCAAGCCGAGCGCCGCCGACAAGAGCCGTTCGCGCCCGACATCGTCGAGGTCAATTTTCACCTGTTTGAACTGCACGACATCCTCGATGATTTTATCTAGCAGCCCGCTTAAGTCGTCGCGCGATGGCAGCGGATAATTCAGCACCGTGACTTCCTTTTCCAACTCGGTCGGAATTTCCATCGTCGGCGAAATCAGCACAATGGTCTTGAAGCTGTTCTTCAAATGCAGCGCGATTTCCTTGAGCTTGCGGACGATGGCGAAATTATTTTTCGTCAGGAACGGATGAAAATCCTTGAAGATAAAAATCGCCGGCTCAACCTGCTCGATGACTTGCTCCAGCGCCATCAGCGGATCTTTCGTCGCCGCGCTGCGATTTTTGTGCGACTGGATGGACGTGCCGGCGGGCACGATGCCCGTGCTGTAACTCCACTCGAAGACTTTTTTCTGCCGCTTTTTGGCGATCTCCACGACCACGTTTTGCACGCGCATTTCCTCGCTGGAAATGATGTAGAGAATGGGGTAGCGCGCCCGGATGAGCGTCTCGATTTCAGCTTGGAAGTTCATTATTTTTGGAAACTATTTTCGGATTCGCGCGCCGGCGCATCGGCTCGTCGTCGGGATCCAGTTCGGACAAAATTTTCGCCATCGCCGGCGTGATGTTGTGCGCCAGAATTTTGCCGCCGGGCAAAATCAGAAATTCGCTGTGTTGGTTGGCGGTTCGCGCGGCCATGGCGGGCTGGGTTTTCACTGAATTAAATTGATTCCAAGTTCGCGCGCCAGCCCAAAAGCCGTTTCATTTTCGCCCGTTGAAATTTGGCTGGCGAGTTCGCCATGCCGCCGCGCGTGCCACGCCGGCCAGAAGCCGGACCGCAAATTTACCTTCACGTCCGGCAGATTTTCCGCCAGCCATTCCGCCACCGGCCGCCAGCAACATTCGACGTGTCCCGGCATCAGCAAATGCCGCACGATGAGTTCGCTGTGGTCATTCGCCCACAACAGATTTTCGCGCACCACGCGGACGTAATTCGGCGTTTTTGCCAGCCGCTCCGCGCAGGCGTCGTTGCCAAATTTGAAATCCGCCAGCCACACGTCAAAAATTCCGTCGAGCAGTTCGCGCGCCTGCGCCGAGCCGTGCGCGTTGGTTTTCCAAATCAACTTGGCATCCGCCGGCAGATGCGAAACAAATTCCAGCGCGGCCGGCAGGTAAATTGTCGGTTCGCCGCCGAGCACCATGATGGTTTTTGCGCCGTTCGCGAGCGCGGACTTGGCTTGTTCTGCCAATTGCGTGGCTGCGACGCCTCGTCGCCGCAATAAATCCGCAGCGTTTTCGCCGCGCGTGGCGACGAGGGCGTCGCCGCTACGCGGATTCCAGCTTTCCTTGCCGGTGATGCAAAAATCGCAGCGCATATCGCAGCCGCTCAACGCCACGGAAAACACCGGCATCAATTCCAATTCATCCGACACCTCCGTTTGCGCGGAAAAAAAGTGTGCGTCCGCACCGGCGCGGCACAGGCCGGTTTCGCCCGCGAGCCGGTTCACGCCGCAATCGTGTGCGCACAGGTGGCAGTCCGCCAAAAGCTCGTGCGCGATGCGAGCGCGCTCGCGCGCCAGCGCCGGACGCGATTGCGCGGGCGCGAAAATTTTTTCTGGCGCGGTGCAGATCATAATTCCAGCCGGTTGATGCGGCTGGATTCCACGGCGCGACCGGAATGCGACATGATCCATTTGTGCCGCAGCCACAAATACGACCAGCCGGTGAATCCGCCCGCCGCCATGACGGCGGTGCGCGCGAGGCCGGCGGTAAAAAACATGATGGCGAGGCTAATCACCCCGAAAATCAAGACCATCTGCCGCACCGTCATTTCGCCGAACAACGGAAATTGCGCCGGCTGGTGGCCGCATTCAAACGCCCACGCGACGAGCAGTCCGAACATCACCGGCGCGGCTCCGGTCATTGGCAGCGAGCTTAAAAAAATCTGCGCCAGCCCCGCGCCGGCGGCGACGATGGCGCAAAAAATCCAGAGCTGGCCGCGTGACCAGTGGCGTTCCAGTTGCGCGCCGAGCAGCACGAGCGCGAAGCCATTCATCAGAAAATCCAAAATGCCGTTCGGCAGCAGCGCGTAGCTGATGATGCGCCAGATTTGTCCGTGCCAAAATGCCGGCGCGCTGGCGGCAAGCCGGGATTGCAATTCAAATGAATGCGTCAATTCGCCAATGACGGCGGCCGCATAAACGCCCGCCAGCAAAACCAGCAGCGCGCGCGTGCCGGGCGTGAGCAGGGCGGTGAAGCGTTGCCAGAAAGCATTCATGCGGTCATTGGCCGAGCAGATTTTTCCACCACGGACGCGGCGCGGGCGCGGCGTTTTGCGCGGAGCGTTTCAGCCGCTCGGCAATCTGCGGCGGCACGGCGGTCTGCGCGGCGTCGAAGCGCAGCAGTTCTTCCGCGCCGGCAAATTCCTGGCCGGCCTGCGCTTTCGTCTGGTGCGTTTCGGCGTGCTGTGATTCCTGCGAAAGTTTGGTGTGCTGTTTCATAGGTGTCAGGCGGTTTGTTCAAAACGGGCGGCGAAAGTTTTTCGCGCGCGATGCAGTTTGCCGCGCACGGCGTCTGCAGTTTGGTCGAGTAGCGCGGCGATTTCGTCGTAGCTCAATTCCTCGTCGGCGACGAGCAGCAGGAGCAAGCGATATTCGTCGGACAGGCTGTCGAGTGTGTTTTGAATGCGCTGGCCGAGTTCCTTGGTTTCCAACACGCGCAGCGGCGAATCGGTTTTCGCGGCGGCATTTTCCCAGATGGCGTCGTCCGCGCTGGTTTGCACATGGCGGTTGTGCCAGGACTGGTTGAGGTTCTGGCAATGGTTGATGGCGATGCGGTAAAGCCAGGTGCGCGCGGAGGCGTCGCCGCGAAAATTGCCGAGGCTGCGGAACGCCTTGAGGAAAACATCATGCGTGGCGTCCTCAGCCTTTTGTGGGTCGCCGAGAAATCGCAGTGTGAGATAAAAAATCGCGCGACTGTGTTCGGCGTAAAGCGCGGCAATTTCATCCGACGGCCAGCCGGTGGGTGGCTGGCCAACCAGCGTGGAACCTTCGGCGGTTGTGTCCATGAGTGCTTTCAACGCCGATTAGACAACGCCCGAATCGGAAAGTCACGCAAACTGGTGAAGTTCTTTGTCTCGTAAAATAGAAACGCCGGGCTCAAGGCCCGGCGTTCGTGAGAAAAATTACGGCTTAGCGCGCGAGTTGCAGCGCGATTTCCTTTTCCAACTCGTGCGCCACATCAATGTCGGCGTTGCCCCAGGAGCCTAGCGCCTGCACGCTGACTTGTGTAATCTTGGGGTCAACGGATTCCACGCTGATATAGACATCGCGCTGATTGACCTTGCCTTGAAGGGAGCGGATGATGTTGGTGCTGTTATGCGGGATGAATTCGCGGATCATCACGCCATTTTGCTGGATGACGTTGACGGACGCCTGATAAACCTGATCCACGGAGCGGTTGTAGCGGCCGACAATGGTGTCCTTGCTCCAGTTGGAGCGGAACGCGGTGGTGTCGCTGACGGTATGGACGCAGCCGGTGGCGATGACCGCAACGGCGGCGAGAATGGCGAGAAAATTCATTTTCATATGGCGGACAATGCAACCGAAAACGGGCCGCGCGTCAAGCAAGATTCGCAAAGGATTTGCCGGCGGGGATTATTTGCAACTTTCAACCGGCGGCGGTTTTGAATAAAAGACTTTATGCCGCAGTTTTCCTACAAGGCCCGCAAACGTTCCGGCGAACTCGTCGAGGGTATCCTCGAAGTGCCGGACCGCAGCGCCGCGCTCACTCAGATTCAGCGTTCAGGACTCTTTCCGCTGGCCGTGACTGATGTGAAGGCCGGCGCGATGCCCGGCTCCACGAAGGGGGCGGCCAAGGGACTGGATTTTTCCTCGCTGCTGCCGCAATCCATGCGCGCACAGATGAACCAGCAGCGGAAACCGAAGTTGCAGGAACTGGCGACGTTCACCACGCAGCTCGCGAACCTGCTGCAATCGGGCATGCCGCTGACAGTGGCGTTGAACAGCATGACGCATCTGGAGACGAAAGGCATTCCCGCGCAGGTCAGCCGGGACTTGAAACAGGAAGTCACCGAAGGCCGCGGTCTGTCCGACGCGATGGCACGGCAGCCCCGGGTTTTTTCCGATTTGTATGTCAACATGGTCAAGGCCGGCGAGCAGAGCGGTTCGCTCGTTCAGGTGTTGCGGCGCATGTCGCAACATTTCCAGCAGTTCGCCGAGGTGCAGGCGAAGTTCAAGTCCGCGATGATTTATCCGATAATGGTGATTTGCGTCGGGCTGGGCATCGTGGCGTTCTTCATGTTTTTCATGATGCCGCGCTTCACGGAAATTTTTCAGGGCTTCAACATCGCGCTGCCGTTGCCCACGCGGGCGCTGATGGGCGCGAGCCACTGGTTTTTGGATTATTGGTGGCTGCTCGGCCTGATCATCATCGCGCTGGTGATTTTGATCAAGCGTTTCCAGACCAGTGCAGCCGGGGCGCGCAAGCTGGACGAATGGCGCATGAAGATTCCGGTGTTCGGAAAAATCGTGCAGCTGAATTTGTTCAGCCAGTTCGCGCGGACACTGGGCACGCTGCTGCAAAACGGCGTGCCGGTACTGACCGCGCTGAAAATCACCGAGCAGGTCATGCCGAACTCGCTCATCAAGGAGGCCGTGGCCAAGACGCGCGAGGCCGTGACGGATGGCAAGACGCTGGCGCAACCGCTGGCGCACAGCAAACTGTTCCCACAGCTCATGGTGGATTTGGTGCGCATCGGCGAGGAGACCGGCGACGTGCCCGGCGCGTTGAACAACCTCGCCGACACCTACGAGGGCGAATTGCAACTCGCACTGCGCGTGATGATGAACCTCATCGAGCCGGTGCTGATCATCCTCATGGCGGTGGTTGTCGGTTTCCTGCTGTTGAGCATTTTGCTGCCGATGTTCAACCTCATTTCGCACATCAGCACCGGCGGTGGAGGCCATTGAAATTGCGAATTTCAAATCTTAAATTTCAAATGCCCGTTTGCCGGCGCAGTTGGGTGTTTTTGCCGGCAAATTCGTCATGCGAAATTCGTCGTTCGAAATTTGGCTTCACGCTCATCGAAATCATGGTCGTGATTGCGATCATCGGCCTGGTCGCGGCGATGGGGCTGCCGAACATCATCCGGGCGGTGCAGAAGGAAGGCATGCGCAAAGCGGTGAGCGATTTTCAGGACGTTTGTTTCACCGCCCGCGAGCGCGCCATTGTCAGCAAACAAAAAACCTCCGTGCTGATTCATCCCGCCGAAGGCACCTTCAGCGTGGATGGCGCGGCGGCCGGCAGCACCAGCAACGGCAAAGTCGCCGCCTCCAAGCTGCCGGACAGCATCAAGTTTGCGCTGCTCGACATTTTCCGGCAGGACTATCTGGAATCGGACTGGGCGCGGGTTTTCTTTTATCCCGACGGCACCTGTGACGAGACGGTCATCGTGTTTTTTGGGCGGGGCGAATCGGAAAAAATCACGCTCGACTACGCCACCGCCACGCCCATCGTCAGCGATGTGAACCGATGAACACCCAAGCCAGCCATTTCAGCCACCGCCGCCGGGCATTTTCCTTGCTGGAAGTGATGATTGCCATCGCGATTTTTTTCCTCTCGGTATTCGCGATTTTGAGCCTCGTGTCGCAGTCGCTCAGCAACGCGCGCCGGTTGCAGCGGCCGCAAGTGGACGCCAGCCCCGTGCTCGCAACTTACGCCGCCACCAATATTTTGATTGAGGGCACCTATTCCGGCAACCTGTCCGACTTGCTGGGCGATGCCTACCACAATTATTTCTGGACGGCGCAAGTCACCGAGGTCGCCACGAACAAATTGTTCAGCGTCGAATGCGCTGTGCAGGAGCGCGGCAACCGTGAAATCATCTCGGATCTGTCCACGGTTTTGTATCGTCCTGAATCGCCGGCCGGCAGCCTTGATGGCGGCAACTTCATCCACAAATGAAATTGCGCATTTCAAATCTCAAATTTCAAAAGATTTTCCGCCCGCCGGGCTGGCAGCGCCGGGCACTGGCGGATTCGTCATCTAAAATTCGCCATTCGAAATTTGGCTTTACGCTCATCGAAATCATGATTGCCATCGCCGTTTTCAGCCTGGTGCTGGCGGCGATTTACCAGACGTGGGGCGCCATCATGCGCTCGACACAGGTCGCGCAGGATGTCGCCGCGCAGGCGCAGCGCCAGCGCATCACGCTGCGCACCATCGAGGATTCGCTGATGGCCGTGCAATCGTTCCAGGCCTCGCCGAAATATTATAGCTTCGTGGTGGAAGGCGACCAGTCGTCGCTGTTGAGCTTCACCGCGCGCGTGCCGGACATTTTTCCGCGCAACGGAAAATTCATCAGCCCAAGCACCGGCCGCGATTTTAATTTGCGCCGGCTGACTTACTCGCTGGAAGCTGGCGAGGGCGGCCAGAAAAATCTCGTGCTGCGCCAGAATCCGGTGCTGATGGATCTGGATCAGGATGAGCAGCAGTTTCCGCTGGTGCTGGCGCGGAATGTCCGCACGTTTACGGTCGAGTGCTGGGACACCAACAAGCTGGAATGGGCCACGGAATGGGATGACACCAATGCCATTCCGGTGATGCTCCGCGTAAAACTTGTCCTCGGCGGCAACACCGTGGCTGGCTCCGGGGCACCGGATTTTTCGGTGGCGCGGCTGTTTTCGCTGCCGTCACAGACCATGCCCGCCGGCGTGCAAAACGGCACCATTGGCAACAACGGCGGCGGCGGGCCCGGCGGATTGTTGCAAGGGTTGTTGCCGAAGCCCGGCGCCAACCGGCCGGGAGGCGGTGGCTGACCCATGAAAATTTCCCTGCACAAATCCCGGCGCGGCTTTGCCGTCATCATCGCCCTCGTAGCGGTGGCGGTGTTGGCCATGCTCGCCGGCGCACTGGCGGTTTTCATGAAGGTGGAAAACCAGCTCGCGCAGAACGGCAACGACGATGAAAAACTGCTGTGGCTCGGCCGCGCCGGCGTGGAGCGCGCTTGCTGGATTCTGGCGCAGGAACCCGGCGGCCCTTCATCGCTAAAACAGATCTGGGCGGGCGGCCCTGGCGATGGTCCGGAGACGAACAGCCCGCTTTCCGGCGTCACGCTGGATAATTATCCCGTCGGCGACGGCACGGTGTCGCTGCACATCATCGAGCTGGAAAGCAAAATCAACATCAACCGCGCCGACACGCCGCTGTTGACGCAGGTGCTCACGACGATGGGCGTGGATGCGAGCCTGATTTCGGTCGTGTCGGATTCGATTCAGGACTGGATTGACACCGATGACGCCACGCGGCCGGCTGGCGCGGAGAGCGATTATTATCAGGGACTCACGCCGCCGTATTACGCCAAAGATGCGCCGATGGACGACATCGAGGAGTTGCAGCTCGTCAAAGGCGTGACGCCGCTGATGTTCAAGGGCGGCACGGCGGCGGATCCGAATTCGCCGTTCCAGCATCACAAGCTCGGCTTCGGCAACGCGCCGGGCCAGGCGGAGGATTATCCGTTCGGCCTGCGCGACGTGTTCACGCCGTTCTCCAACGGCAAAATCAACATCAACACCGCCGACGCCAACGTGCTGCAATGTCTGCCCGGCATGGATGCGAATTCGTCTCAGGCCATCATCACGCTGCGCACGAGTGACGGCGGCGCGGACAACAACAACGGCGTCATCGCCAGCCTTGGCCAGTTGCAGCCGGTGGTTTCCAACCCGCAGGCGTTCCAGTCTATCAACAATTATTGCACCATACGCGGCGACACTTACGAAGTTCACGCCACCGCGCAGGTCGGCGCCAGCCAGCGCGAATTCATCGCCGTGATTTACCGCGTCGGCAACCACACCGAGGTCGTCGGCTTCCACCCGAAATGAGTTGAAATCACGCCGCCGCCCGCTATCGTTGCCCCATGCGTGCGCCCTTGATTTTGCTGCTCCTGCTTGGCCTGCTGGCCTCCGCTCCCGCCGCCGATGCCGTCGCCGGCAAGGTCATCAAAGTGCTGCCGCTCCTGCTCGACCTGAAGGGCCGCGCCGCGCTTTCGCCGAGCCTGTTTGACCGTGATGCCTATCAGCTCAAGCTGCATGAGCAGACCAATGAAGTTTCCACCATCCGCTACGATGTCCAATGGTCAGCGAAAAATTCGGACGGACAAAAATTAAAACTGCGCCTCGAACTGCGCGGCGTCACCGCCGCCAATCTGCCGAAGCTGAAGACGCTGGAAACCGAAGTCGCCGCCGGCAAATACAGCCAGTGGACTTCGCTGGCGCTGGACGGCGATGAATTCAAAACCTTTGCCGCCATCACCGCGTGGCGCGCGACGTTGTGGGACGGCGAGACCTTGCTCGGCGAGCAAAAATCATTTCTTTGGTGAACCTGGCGAAACGCATTTCCTGTTTTGGTTTAATATTTCTGCTCGGCGGTATGGCGCTGCGGGCGGAAAATCTATCCGTTGCCACCACCAATGCGGTGGCGGATACCAATTTTACTGTGACCGCTCCGGCTGAAGCCGCCGGGGCCGTTTCCAATGCCGTCGCGCCAACCACCAATCCTGCTGCCGCCGTTTTCGCTGCTCCCGTCACCAACGGCATCGTCGCCGCCACACCCGCGATGTCATTGTCTCCCGCTGTGCCGGTGCATGACAATTTGATCTGGCTGGGCATGGCCGGAGTTTCCGCGCTGTCGCTGGCGGCGATAATTATTTCATGGCAGGTTTCGCGCCGGCAACCCGCGTCCGCGCCGGTTTCCGCGCAGTCCGAAAATTTGCCGGTGCCGGTGGCGCAGTTCCTGCCGCTGATTTCGCTCACCGTCAAGGAGACGCTCGCGCACGAGCTGGCCGCGCAGCGCCGTGAACTGCTGTCTGCGCAACAGGCGGCCACAATGGAACTCGCGCAGCTCGCCCGCCGGCTGGAAGCCATCCAGACGCCGTTGCTGGAGCGTCCGGTGGCCCCGCGCAACGGCACGGCCAAGGGTCTCCGCGAAATTCCCATCAAATTATTTTGCGAGTGCGGGCAGAAATATTCCTTTGAAGTCCGGCCGGTGGATGGGCGGATGCCGTTTCCCGTCGCTTGTCCGGCTTGCGGCCAGGATGGCACCGGCCAGGCCAACCATTTTCTCGCCAAGATGCTCAACGGCGTCACGCAACCGCTGCCGTCGCCGTCGCTGGCTTTGCCGCCGGCCCAACCGCCCGCCACGCCGCCGCCGTTGGTTGAGACCACGAAAAGCGCGACCAACGGCCACGAGCCAGCCAACGGCACCACGGCTTCGCCCCACCACACCGATATTTGCATCGCAAACCTGCTGGCTGAGGGCAGCCATTTGTTGGAGGCCGGCAAATACGATTCCGCGTTGAAATGTTTTGATACCGCGCTCGCCTTGCACCCGGATCGCGCGGATACGCTCGTGAAGCTGGGCAGCGCTTTGGACCGTCTGGGGCGCACGGACGAAGCGCTGAAATCTTTTGACCGCGCCATTGAGCTGGATGATTCGCTCGCCACCGCCTACTTGAACAAAGGCGGCATCTTCAACCGGCTCGCCCGCTATGATGAGGCCTTGCAGTGCTACGAGCAGGCGCTGACCAAACAGAAAAAATCCGCCGCATGATTCCCGTCAAAATTTTTTGCGCGTGCGGGCAGAAATACGCCTTCGAAGTCGAGCCGGTGAATGGCGCGATGCCGGTGGCGGTGAATTGCCCGGTGTGCAACCGCGACGGCACCGAGTCGGCCAACCAGGTGCTCGCCAAAATCCTCAAGGGCAAAACCCAGCCGCTGCCACCGCCGAGTGTTAACACGCTGTTGAATGCCGTCGAGTCCAGTCTTGCCCCGCACCTCATCGAGGCGCTCAAGGATGCCGTCGTGCAGGAGCTCGCCGCGCAACGCCGCGAACTTCTCGCTGGCCAGCAGGCCGCCGCCGCCGAACTGACCGAACTTGCGCGCCGGCTCGAAGCCGTCCAGACGCCGATGTTCGAACGCCTTCGCGCCTACGAGGAGCGCATCGCCGAACTGGAAAAAGACCTGGCCAGCCAATCGAAGGAAAACCGCGAGCTGCTGAAGATGAAGATTGGCATGCTCCGCGAAAAGCTGGAAGCCGAGCGCACCGGCGGCCGCAGTGTGAATTTCAACTGACCCGCGCCTTTTTCTCCTGCGCCAGCAGCGTCTGCTCAAAACAATCAATCGCCTCGGCGTGGCGGTTCAATTTGTTCAGCAAGCCACCCTTCGCCAGCAGCGCCAGCGTGAATGCGCCGTTGCCGGCGAGTGCGCGGTCGCAGCACGCCAGTGCCTCCTCCAGCCGGCCGAGTTTCTCCAGCGCGGCGGCTTTTTTCACCAACGCCTCGGGATGCGCCGGCTGCACAGCGAGCAGGCGTTCCAAAATATCGAGCGCCTTTTGCGGCTGGCCGGCGTCGAGGGATTTCTGCGCGCTGATCAGCGGGTCGGCGGATTTCGGGGCGGGCGATTCGGTGATCAGGCCATGGCCGCTTTCCAGTTCAATGATTTTTTTCTCCAGCTGGCTGACCACGTCCAGCAGCCGCGTGTTGGAAACCTCCACCGCCGCCCGGCCCGGCGCGGCAAGCTGATGCACTGCGCTGGCGTTGGCGAGGGCGGCTTGTTGTTGCGCGGAAATCTGCGCGATCTGTGCGAAGGCGCGCCACTGGAAGAAAACCATCAGCAGCAAAATCCCCAGCCCGGCGAGGCCGAACCCGCCCGCCACCAGCAACGTGAGCTGCTGGTTCTTGCGCGCCGCCTCCGCATCCGAGGCGCGCTGCTCGGCCACGGTCTGTTCGAGCGATTGCAGCCGCGCGTTCAGCGCGTCGGCATTTTTCTTCGCGTCCTCGGCGGCGGCGAGGCTGCCGGCCTCAATGTCCATGCGCGTGGCGTGAAGCTGTTCCTGGATTTGCAGATAGCCGTTGGCCACGGCGTCATTCGTGAACACGGTGGCGATATTGGTCTGGGCGCGCGCGGGGGCGAGGACCAGCCACGTGGCGGCGAGCACCAGCGGAAATAGGGTGGATAATTTCAGTTTCATCCGGCCGCGCAGCGTGCGGCGGACGCGAAATGAAGTCAATTGGATTTCAAATCAAACTCCAGCCGCGTGCGCGAGCCGGTCTGGACGTTGCGTATTTCCATCTCCTGCAGTTCCCACTGGCCGTTGACCTTCTTGAACGACTTCGGTTCGAACTCCTTCAGCAATTTGCCCTGCGCGTCGTAGGCCTCGCCGGCGAGGATGCCGCCGGTTTCCTTGTCAATCCACGACAGCACGCGCGAATAGCCGTTGGTGGCCGGATTCGGATTGGTGCTTTCGAGCAGCGTGTAATCGCGCCCGCGTTTCAAGTTCGTCGGCTTCGGCAAAACCTTCTGCGCCGGCCAGTGGAAAAATTCCAAGCCGAGGTCGCAAAGCCAGAAATCGGAATGGCAAAAAGGCATTGTCATTTCAGCTTCATCCGAAAGAGGACTAACTCCCCAGTCATCCAACCGTGAAAGAGTAGTCCCCGACCCACACACATGCACAATTGCATATTTATTCGCCAACGATTCTTGATGGATAATTCGTAACTTGTCTCCGGTTTCCAAATTGGTTTCTACGCCTTCGTAAATGCTCAGCCAGTTTGTGGCTTTAATAACAACCAAAAAATTTATTTGAATCTCCGAATTTTTACCTTTGGCGTCTTTAATTTTTAAAGCGCCCGAGTTGGTGAAATTTTCAGTCGGTTTTACGTCAGCAAGTTGCCGGGCAAGATTACGCCCTTGAATTTCCGCGTCGGACAAAGTGTTTGTTTGCGCCGTCGCGCCTGCGGCAAAAAACAGAACCAGCGCGGCCAATGCAAAAAAAAATCTCATTTGGTTGCGAGCGCCAGTTGCAGGACTTCGGAAATCTGCTTCACAAAATGCACCTTCAATTTCGCGCGCACCTCCGCCGGCACGTCTTCCCAGTCCGGCCGGTTGCCTTCCGGCAAAATTACCTGCTTCACGCCAAAGCGCGATGCGGCGATCACCTTTTCCTTGATGCCGCCCACGCGCATCACGCGGCCGCGCAGAGAAATTTCGCCGGTCATCGCCACGTCGGAACGCACGCGCCGCTTGCTCATCAGGCTCGCCAGCGCCGCGCAGATCGTCACCCCCGCGCTCGGCCCGTCCTTGGGCGTGGCGCCGGCGGGAACATGGATGTGCAAATCGTGTTTGCCGTAATCGTCAAAATCCAAATCCAATTTCTTGGCCTGCGAACGGAGATAGCTCACGGCGGTCTGCGCGCTTTCCTTCATCACCTCGCCGAGCGAGCCGGTGAGAATCAAACTGCCGCGCCCGCGCATCCGCGTGGCTTCGATGAACAACACATCGCCGCCCACCGGCGTCCACGCGAGCCCGGTTGCGATGCCGATTTCGGCAATTTTCTCCGCGCTCTCGGCCACAAACTTCGCGTGGCCGAGATAATCCTTCACATCCTTCGGCTCCAGCTTGATGGCTTGCGCCGCGCCGTTCTTGGCAACAATCTTGCGCGCCGATTTGCGGGCGAGCGCGGCGATTTCGCGTTCGAGCTGGCGCACGCCGGCCTCGCGCGTGTATTCGCGGATGAGTTCGCGCAGCGCGGCGTCGGAGATTTTCACGTCGCTGCGGGTGAGTCCGTGTTCCTCCAGCTGGCGCGGCACCAAGTAGCGCTTGGCAATCTGCAATTTTTCCGTCTCGGTATAGCTGGGCAGCTCGATGACTTCCAAGCGGTCGCGCAACGCGGGATGAATCGGGTCGAGCCAGTTCGCCGTGGCGATGAACAATACGCGTGACAAGTCGAACGGCAGGTCGAGGTAGTGGTCGGTGAACGTGTGGTTCTGCGCCGGGTCCAAAACTTCGAGCAGGGCGGACGCCGGGTCGCCGCGAAAATCGGAACCGATTTTGTCCAGCTCGTCGAGCAAGATGACGGGATTACGGCTCTCGACGCGGCGGAGCGTTTGCAAAATCCGGCCGGGCAGGGCGCCGACGTAGGTGCGGCGGTGGCCGCGAATCTCCGCTTCATCGCGCATGCCGCCGAGCGAGATGCGGGCGAACTTGCGGCCGAGCGCATCGGCCACGCTTTTGCCGAGCGAGGTTTTGCCGACGCCGGGCGGGCCGACGAGACAGAGGATGGGGCCTTTGATTTCCTTGCGGCGCTGGAGCACGGCGAGAAATTCCAGCAGCCGGTCCTTCACCTTTTCCAGGCCGAAGTGTTGCTCGTTGAGGATTTTTTCCGCCAGCTTCAGGTCGAGCTTATCCACGGTTTCGGTCTGCCACGGCAGCGCGAGGATCCAGTCGAGGTAATTGCGGGAAACGCCGTATTCGGCGGCGGCGGGCGACGTCTGCTGCATCCGGTCGAGCTCCTGATTCGCGGCCTTGCGCGCCTCGTCGGGCAGCTTGGCTTTTTCGATTTTCTCGCGGAGGTTCCGGATTTCGCTCGCGTTCGGGTCGGTATCGCCGAGCTCGCGCTGGATGACGCGCATTTGTTCGCGCAGGAAGAAATCGCGCTGTGTCTTGGAGATGTTCGTGGCGACGTCGTTCTGAATTTTTGAACTGAGATTCAGAACTTCCTGTTCCCGGCTTAGGAGCGGCAGGAGTTTTTGCAACCGCTCGCGGACGGAAATGGTTTCCAGTAGCTTCTGTTTTTCGTCCAGCGGCAGCCCGAGGTTCGCGGCGATGAGGTCGGCGAAATGGCCGGGATGCTCGGTGTTCAGTGCGGCGATTTTTACCTGGTCAGACAGCGCCGGTGAAATCTTGGCGATCTCCTCGAACTGTTTGTGCGCGTTGCGGAGCATCGCCTGCAATTCGACGGAATCCTCCGTCTCGTCGCGGAGCAGCTCGAACTTCGCACGCAGATACGGCGCAGGATCAGTGAATGAATTCAGCCGGATGCGCCACAAGCCCTCGACCAGCACGCGCACGGTGCCGTCGGGAAATTTCACCATCTTGTTCAGCCGCGCCACGCAGCCGACGGTGTGCAGGTCTTCTGGGCCGGGTTCGGCGACGTCGGGATTCTTTTGCAGCACCGCGCCGAGCAGACGGTCGCCGGCCACGAGGTCATCCACGAGTTTGAGGCTGGGGCCGGTCTCCACGAGCAGCGGCACGACCGCACCGGGGAAAATAACGATGTCTGACAGCCCGAGGATGGGCAGCAACTCCGGCAGCGACCGTGAGGAGACGCGGTTGGGCACCCCGGTCTTCTCAGTGGAACCGAGGATGCTGACGAATTCTGTTTCTTGCGTGCTCATCGCATGATTTGCCAGTCATTAAACAACCGCGCGCCCTAAAAGTTCAAGCGCGGTCAAACTCCTTCGGTGATGGGAACCTTGGTCGCCTTGGCCGGCTGCTTCCGCAACGGCGGCACATCCACCCGTAAAAACCCGTTCACATAAACCGCTTTCGCCTGCGACAAATCATAGCCCGGCGGCAAATCCAGCACGGTCTCAAACGGCCCATAGCTGATTTCCATCACCAGAAAACTGCACTGCGGCGCGCGGCAGCAATCCGGGCGGACGCCGTTGATGCGCAGCCGCTGGCCCTCCACCGTGATCTCCAGGCTGTCGCTCTTCATCCCGGCCAGCTCGGCCTTGATGACCAGGCCGGTTTCCGTGACGTAGATGTCGGTATGCGGCGTCCAGCGGCCGGTGGTCGGCTCGCCGCCGCCGGGCTGCTGGAAAAAATGCGTGGTGGAACTGATTTTGTTGACGGCCATGACAGGTTGCGTTTGATTGTCGTTCTGAATCGCGGAAAATCAGGATTTGGGCGCATCCTTCTTCGGCGCGGGCGAATGGTCATGCCCGCAGCCGCAATGCTCATCGTGCTCATGATGTTTGGGACTGGAACTGCGCCAGACGAACACCGCGCCCACACCCAGCACGAGGACGATCGAAAGAAATTGCGACCAAGTCATGCGGGCAACATAGCCGCAAACCGCCCGTGCGCAAATGGAATTTTCGGCGTGAACGTTCCGCCCGTTCCGCTACGCTCTCCGCATGGCTGAACTGTTTCGTCACCACCACCGCGTCACCTACGCCGAATGCACTATCGGCGACCACATCTACCATTCGCGCTACCTCGACCTGCTGGAGGCCGCGCGCGGCGAATTCATGCGCGCGCTTGGTGCGCCGGTGCTGGTGCTGCAGGATGCGGACTTTATTTTTCCCGTCATCGAGGCGCGGCTGCGCTACAAGGCGCCGGCGCGGTATGACGACCTGCTGACCATCGAGGTGGGGATGACGCTGGTGGAACGCGTGCGGCTGAACTTTGGCCACCGTATTTTGAACCAGGACGGTAAACTCATTCTCGAAGCGGAAACCTTTCACTGCTGCACCAGCCGCGATGAAAAGCCCAAGCGCCTGCCGCCGGAACTGGTGGAAAAACTGAAGCCTTATCTTGCTCTGTAATCTGCGACGAAGTTACGGCACCTTAAGTTTGAAAAAGTAATTTTCAGCTGGTAAAGGAATTGAAACTTGATTCTGCAGGCTGGTGAAATTCAGCGTGGGTGTATTGGTAACGTTCAGCCAATTGGTGAAATTCAAATTTTGGTTTTTGGTTAAAACCAAATCCAGTGAGGGCACGTTCCAACAAAGCGTAAGACAGTTTGGAAGGACTTTAATATTCAAGCCAAGATTAGGGGCTGGCGAAGAAGAATAAATCACCCCTCCGGGACCGGCGGGGTTGACGCCTGCGGCAAATAGTTGTCCGCCATCCGCTGAAATGGCGGCGGAATACCAATTTTCTTTGGGCACATCATTGTTGATCCACGTCGTGCCATGATTTGTAGAGAGAAATATGACGTTTGTGAGTTGTGCCAGAACGACGAGCCGGCTGCTGTCCGCAGACAGGGCAACGCTTTGTAGTTTGGGCACCAAATTATTAGACGACCACGTCAGGCCATAATTGGCCGAGACAAAGACGGCGTTGTTATTAAAGGCTACTGCCGCGATTTCGTCTCCGTTTGCCGATGAGGCGATTGAAGTCCAGTTGAGGCTGGGTGAATTATTGTTGGTATCCCAGGTCGCGCCCGCATTGGTCGAAATAAAAATCATGCCCGCCCAGGGGGCAGCCGCCAGTTTGTTTCCGTTCGCCGAAACGGAAAGATGATTCCAGTCATTGGTTGGTGCGCTTGTCGCGGCCCAAGTTAGTCCGGCGTTGGTTGAAATATAAATATTGCCCGCCAAATTATTTCCACCGCTACCAACCGCCGCCACCAATTCATTGCCGTCAGCCGAGGATGCCACGGTTCTCCAGAGGTTGGTTGGAGCACCGGTTGGTATCCAACTGGATCCAAAGTTGGTGGAAATATAGATGCTGTTAAAAGTTACTGCGGCAACGAATCTGCCTTCGGCCGAAGCAGAAACCCAAGTTCCACCAGTCCAAGGCGGGTTGTTGGTCATCCAGGTTGCACCTGAATTGGTGGAAGTGGATACCGTGAAAGGAAATCCTCCGCTGGCAATGATGTATTTTCCGTTTGCCGAACAAGCCGTCGAATTCCACGTTGTGTTTGTTGGTGCGGAAGTTTGCGTCCATGTCTGGGCGGAGACTGTAAGTCCGGCTGGCATCAGTCCCGCAGCCAGCAGAATGCCCCAAAGAGTTTTCATGTTCTGATTTGATTTAATTTTTTCAATTTTCCGTTTCCAGTCAATATCAGTTTACTTATCCGTCGGCGCGTAGGGCGGGTTTGTCAGTTTATCCAACACAAAGCCGTTCGCGGTGCCGGCTGGCGCTTCCGGCTTGCACGCCCCGCCATTCTCTGCTCAAATTCAGCGGCGCGCGCGATGCAAAACCAACCTCAAAATTACCCCAAACATTACTGCGGTGTCTTTGGCATTTTCGGCCACCCGAATGCGGCCGAACTGGCCTACTTTGGCCTCTATGCCCTGCAACATCGCGGCCAGGAAAGCGCCGGCATCGTCACCTGTCACGAGGGCAAATTTTACAAGCACCACGGCATGGGCCTCGTGCCGCAGATTTTCAACGACCCCAAAATCCTCCACGAACTCGTCGGCGACCGCGCCATCGGCCACACGCGCTATTCCACCACCGGCTCATCGCAGTTGCGCAACGCCCAGCCGCTGACGGTGGACTGTGCGCGCGGCCAGATCGCCGTGGCCCACAA
>Ga0114951_10002764_pt1 | contig 19282 bp, 15 predicted proteins | sample AM7aDNAmetaG_FD_88677 | JGI IMG/M metagenome (GOLD analysis project Ga0114951, IMG submission 88677) | Freshwater microbial communities from Finland to study Microbial Dark Matter (Phase II) - AM7a DNA metaG | ecosystem: Environmental > Aquatic > Freshwater > Lake | place: Finland: Lake Alinen...
CACACCGGCCGATCGGTCGCGGAGCGGAGTCGGCGGCAAATCGAGATAAAGCCGGAGATGCCCTGGCCGCAGTTGGCCCCGACGACATCCGCCCCGGCCTCGGTGAGCGCCCGGGCGGCTTGCTCGGGCGTCGTGCCCATCATCGTGCGGTCTTTATCCTTGCCGCTGTCGAAGACCATGCAGGCCACCACGGGCAGGCCGGTTTCCCGTGCCGCGCTCACGGCCAGCTTGGCTTCCTCGAGGTCCGACATGGTCTCGACCACCAGTCCGTCCGGTCGTGCCTGCGCCAGCGCCTGCGCTTGCTCGGCAAAGGCCGCGCGCAGTTCTTCCGCGGTGACTTCGCCGCTCATCAGGAGCTTGCCGGTCGGCCCAATGGACGCAAACACCCGCGCGTGTCCGCCGGCCGCTTTTTGGGAAATCTCCACTCCCCGCGCGTTGATTTCGCTGAGGCGATCCAGCGCGGCTTGTTCGGCCAGGCGAATGCGGTTGGCGCCGAAGGTGTTGGTGAGGATGACCTGGCTGCCGGCCTCGACATAGGCGCGGGCGACTTCACCCACGCGGTCAGGATGGGTAAGGTTCCAGGCATCCGGGAAGTCGCCCAGCCCGAGGCCGCGCGCTTGCAGTTCAGTGCCCCACGCGCCGTCGGTGATTACCGGACCGCGCGCGACGAGTTGCTGGATGACCGGGTGCATCGCCATTAAGCCTTCCGGCCGCTGCCGTCAGGCTGGTTTGACGGCCTTCTTGGCCAGCGCCACGGCGCCCACAGCGTTTTCGCTGTAGCCATCTGCGCCAATCTCATCGGCGTACTTCTGGGTGATGGGCGCGCCGCCGATCAGCACCTTGACCTTGTCCCGCACGCCAGCCTGCTTGAGGGCGTCGATGGTGGTCTTCATGGCCGGCATCGTGGTGGTCAGCAGGGCGGACATGGCCACGATGTTGGCCTGCTTCTCGTTGACGGTGGCGATAAACTTCTCCGGGGACACATTGACGCCGAGGTCGATGACCTCGAAGCCGCCGCCCTCGAGCAGGGAGGCGACGAGGTTCTTGCCGATGTCGTGCAAGTCGCCTTTGACGGTGCCGATGGCCACGCGGCCCAGCGGTTGGTCGCCGCGCGCGGCCAGCAGGGGGCGGATGAGTTCAAGCGAGGCCTTCATGGCCCGGGCGGAGATGAGCAGCTCGGGCACGAAATACTCATTGGCCTCGAACCGGCGCCCCACTTCGTCCATCGCGGGCACCATGTATTCGTTGACCAGCGTAAGCGGATCCACGCCGTCGGCGAGGGCTTGCTGGGTGATGGCTTGGGTGGATTTCGCGTCTCCGCTCACCACGGCTTCGAAAAGTTGCTTAAGGTCCGGCATAGGATTTGTTTTTGGTATCGTTTGCGAACGTCGGCCGCAAGATTAGGCTGCGGCAGTAATTCTAGTCAACGGCGAATTGCAGATTCGAGCGGTTTCGCCGACCGGTTTTGGCCCGGCGCCCAGCTTTGCTCGATCTCCTCGAGAGATCGGCCCTTGGTTTCCGGGACGAGGAACCAGACCACCAGGATCAGCGCCAGGCAGAACACCGCATAGATGTAGAACGGGAAGGCGTGGTTGAAGCGCTGCACGAACCATGAGCCCTTCGCGTCCATCATCGGGAACGTCTGCGTGACCGCGTAATCGGCCATCCACAGGAAGAACGTCGCCAGCCCCAGGGCGCGTCCCCGGACCGCCGTCGGGAAGATCTCGGACAGGATCACCCACGTCACGGGCCCGACGGAAAGTCCAAAGCAGACGACATAGATGATGATGAACAGCAGCATCCACCCGCTCACGGAGCTCGGGTCGGCAATGTTCTGGGCCATGATGCCCATCGCCAGCAGCCCTATCCCCATGCCGGCGGCGCCAAGGAACATCAGCGGTTTGCGGCCCCACTTATCGACTGTAACGATGGCGACCACGGTTGACAGGGCGCTCGCGCCGCCGATCACGATCTGCTGCAGCATGCCGGCATCCACGCCCGTCGAGGCGCTCATGTTCTTGAAGATGGTGGTGCCGAAGTAGAGGAACACATTGATGCCGGTGACCTGTTGGAGAATGGCCAGGAGAATCCCGACCACCAGCGGCAGCCGCAGCGCGCGGGAAAACAGCTCGCCCCAATTGCCCCGCTCCTCCGACAAGGCGGCGTTGATGCTGGCCAACTCGGACCGGGCGAACTCCTCGCCAGCGACTTTTGCAAGGATCGTCCGTGCCTCGTCGGCGCGGCCCACCTCGACCAGCCAGCGCGGACTCTCCGGGATCCGGAGCAGCAACAAGGCAAAGGCGATCGAGGGCAAGACGCCGCTGGCAAACATCCAGCGCCAGCCCACCGTCTCGTTCCAGGCCTGGTCGCCGTAGCGGGCGATGAGGTAATTGACGAAATAGACGACCACAATGCCCCCCACGATGGCGATCTGGTTGATGGACACCAGGCGGCCGCGCAGATGCGCCGGGGCGATCTCGGCGATATACATGGGGGTGGACATGGAGGCGATACCGATGCCGATACCCCCGAGCCAGCGGAACAGGATAAAGGTCCAGATGTCCTGCGGCAGCGCCGTGCCGATCGCGGAGCCCAGGAAAAGCCCCGCCGCCAGGAGCAAGGCCTTCTTGCGTCCAAACCGATCCGAGACGGGCCCGACGATCAGCACCCCGGTCGCGCACCCGATCAGCACGCACCCCGACGCCCAGCCCTTCATCACCACGTCGAGGTGGAACCGAGCCGTCAGAAACTCAATGGCCCCGGAAATGACCCCCGTGTCATAGCCGAAGAGCAACCCGCCCAGCGTGGCCACTAGGCAAATCGGGATGAGGTAGGAAAGGTTCGTGCGAAGGGTCGCAGAGGGACGGTTGGCGGACGCAGCGGCAACGGGCATGGACCGCACTTTCTCAGGCGGCGCCCGGGCCGTCAATCGCTTTGCGCAGCAGAGAATCTGAGCCGGCCTGTGCCGCGATCAGCTCGGAGTTTGGGTGCTACGCCCAAACCGTGCCGTTCCCAATCCCGGGGAGGCCGGATCCGCTCCGCGCAGGGGGGGTGCGCTGGACGCTCAGCTAAAACCAGTTTGAAGCGCAGGCCTAGGTTTTGCGTCCAAGCAGATCGTGGATTCCAAGCGCGCTTTTACGCTGATCGAGCTGCTGGTAGTGATCGCCATCATTGCCATCCTGGCGGCGCTGCTCCTGCCCGCATTGGCCAGCGCGAAGCAGAAGGCCTGGGGCATCAGTTGCGTCTCGAATCTCAAGCAAATCGGCCTCGGCATGCGGATGTTTGCGGATGACAACGAGGAGCGCTATCCGCTGTCCGGCGATGCCATCGTTTGGAATCTGACGGATCCCAATGCCCCGACAAACGGCTGGATGCAGCAGCTCTTTGTTTACGTGCAAAACACGAATGTTTACCACTGCCCGGGAAACGCCCAGTTGCCGTCAAGAAACCGCTCGCCCTTCAACTATTTCAACGGGGTGCGGGCGGCCTACATCGCGGCGGGAGAGCAGCGCGCTGCCGTCAGCGGCCGGCAGATTCTTTTCCCGGCGGCCTATGTCCTGGCGGGTGACACCATAGATAGCGGGCAGTATTTCCTGCCGAACGACGCCGACAAGGATGACTATTCCCAGAACTGCGTCGGGGGCGATGCCAATGGCGCTCCGGCGGTGGAATGGAAGGCCCACAACAACGGGCAGGACATCCTGTTCGCCGACGGTCACGTCAAATGGTACAAGGGCTACAAGCCGGACGAGATGACCTTCCGCTACGATTCCATCCACGGCTGGCGATAATCGCTCGTGCGACGCATCCGACGCCACCTCATTTACCGGGTGTACAACCTGGCTCCGAGGCGATTACTTAAGAGCCGGGGGTGTTCGTTTGCCGTGCCAGCACTCGGGCCATGGCGGCCGCGGCGTCGTTGGTGCGGTATTCAAGTTCGAACCAGGCTGACTCCTGGCTGCGGGAAGGCAGACGCGGATCCCAATAAAGTTTCTCCAGCAACGGAACGAGGTGTTCATTCAGCTCGTGGTCCTCTCGGAACCAGAATAGTTCCTGGGTACCCAGCAGCGCCTCCGGGTTTTTCCGCGCCAGCCGTTCACAGACTTCGACGAAGAGGTTGGTTCGCCCGTCGATGTAGTATGCTGTGGCTGCAGCCCGCAAGGTCAGTGAACTGTCGCGGCGGGCACACTGAGTGAGATACGGAATGGCGGCCCGGTTGGTTCCGCTGATTTCACCGAGCGTGTCGATCAAATCCCGTTCCGGGACATAACGAAGGCCGCGGCAATTCTTCACACAGTCAATCACGTCGGGAATCGCGGCCTGAGCGTTGGTGCCCAGGCTGTGCAACAACCAGCAAGCCTGGCCATGCCTGACTGCGCAAGCGTCATAGCTCAGCCAAGGGAGGATCCGCAGGCACCGGTACAGCCAGGGATAACGCATGCCGAAAGCAGCCACATAGTCGTCGGATAAGAAGTAGAGGCTGTGGCACTTGTTGCGCAGCCCCTGCCTGGCGATGAACGGCACGGCGGGCGCGCCGATTTGCACGACCGCATCAAGGGCTTCTGAAGGCGGCTCTTCACGCAGCGCCTGCTCCACCCAGTCGGCGGTGCGGCGGCCTTTAAATGTCGGCCCCCGGTCTCCCAGCCAGAGCAGCGCGCAGCAAATCACCGCCGCGATCAGCAGCAAGGTAAGGAATATGGTTGCGCCACGTTTCATTCGTTCGCGAGGAAAGGTGGTCCATTTTGCCGCGTGGTCAATTTTGAACTGCCGAGTCGGTGGGCGCGGGTCGCTTATGTGCCGCATCCCCAGACAGCCACCGCGCTGCGCCGCCAGCGCACAGATACGCCTCGAACCGGAATTTGCACAAACGAAAGCGGATCAAATGAACGAGCGCCGTCACCAAGCCAGCAAGGTTGCTCTCCCGGCCCGCTGTCGCTCCGGTACAACAAAAGGGCCGGAAGGTGATTCCGGCCTCTTTGCCACACGTTAAACGAGAACAAATAGAATCGTTCTAACGCTCTCAACATATCATAAGCGTTGTCCCCCGCATGTCACCAGTTGTGGGGACAACGTGTAAAGCCCCTCCAATCTGCCCAATCGCAACCGTACTGCCGTCGGTGACCATGGTTCGGGATCATTTCACGCTTCACGCACCCTACGCGGCCGCTCAAATACAGTATATGCTCCGTTGCTGTTAGGGTCGAGCGAGCGAGGCGGAGGGCAAAAAACCCCTGATTCCCATCGTAACCCCGTCGTAGCAACACGCTGACAACAGGCTCGCAGCCGGCTAGCGTCACCGAGGCACCAAGCCAGGTAGAGGCCTGATGCCCGCTATCGAGCAGGCTGTCCGGCCAGGACACTTGCCTCCTCCCGGCGGCAGGTTTCCGGGAGAATCCCGCGAGGCAGAGAATATGAGATGCTCGACACGGTTGCTCGGCTCCCCGGCCGTGTTGCGTGCTTGATCTAGGCCGGGCCTGCGTGGCAGGCTCGGCCCAGCTTATGGCCATTAATGCACTTCGCAAACTCTCTCTCGCTTCGTTGGGATTGCTTCTCGTTGCGTGCGGTGGGGCGGCCTCGGCCGTGTCGGGCGTGGCGATCGAGTCGTCCCGGGTAAAGGCGCTCTTCAAGCAACCCCCGCGCGAGTACAGCACCGGGCCGCTGTGGGTGTGGAACGACCTGCTGACTGAGCAGCAGATCCGGCAGACGCTGCGCGACCTGGCCGGCCAAAAGGTTAAACAGGTCTGGGTCCACCCGCGCCCCGGTCTGATGACGCCCTATCTGTCCCAGGACTGGTTCCGGCTCTGGAAGATCGCGCTCAACGAGGCCGAACGGCTGGATATGAATGTCTGGATCTATGACGAGAATTCCTATCCCTCCGGCTTTGCCGGCGGCTGGGTGCCCGAACTGATGCCGGAAGCGCGCGGCCGGGGCCTGGCATTTCGCGAGGCCAAGTCCGCCCCGAAATGGTCGGACGACCTGGTGGGCGTCTATCGCCTCGAAGGTGACAGCGCGGAGAACATTACCGCCAAAGTCAAAGCCGGCGAGGCGTTGCCCGAGGGGCGCTACCTGGTGGCCGCGGAGGTGCGCGCGAAGGACTCGCCCTGGAATGCTAACCGGTGCTACGTGAACTTGCTGTCGCCCGGGGTGACCGAGAAGTTCCTGGAGGTGACCATGGAGCCCTATCGGCGAGAGATCGGGAAGCAGTTCGGCCGGCGCGTGCCCGGGGTCTTCACGGACGAGCCGAACATCCATCCCGCAGGCGATCTGCCGTGGAGCGAGATCCTGGCCCGGGAATTCCAGAAGCGCTGGGGCTACAATTTGCTCGACCACCTGCCCAGCCTGATGCGGCCTATCGGCGACTGGCGGAAGATTCGGCATAACTACTTCCAGGTCCTCAGCGAGCAGTTCATCGAGCATTGGGCCAAGCCCAACCACGATTACTGCGAGACGAACCACTTGGAGTGGACCGGGCATTACTGGGACCACGAGTGGCCCAACTGTCGCGGGGTGCCGGACAACATGGCCATGTATGCCTGGCACCAGCGCCCGGCGATTGATTGTTTGATGAATCGCTACGCCGAGGACACGCATGCGCAGTTTGGCAACGTCCGCATGTGCCGAGAGTTGTCCAGCGTGGCCAACCAGCTCGGCATGAAGCGCACGCTCGTCGAGCTTTACGGCGCCGGCGGCTGGGACTTGCGGTTCGAGGATATGAAACGCATCGGCGACTGGCTGGAAGTGCTGGGGGTGAATACGCTCAACCAGCATCTCTCCTACGTCACCTTGCGTGGCGCCCGCAAGCGCGATCATCCGCAGTCCTTTTCCTATCACGAGCCGTGGTGGGAGGCCTACCACGTCTCGGCGGATTACCTCGCGCGCGTCTCGCTGGCCCTTTCCCAGGGGGAGCAGGTTAACCGGGTGCTCGTGCTCGAACCAACCACCACCGCCTGGATGTATCAGGGGGACAGCGGCCGGCTCAAGGAGATCGGGGATTCTTTCTGCAAGCTGCTGATGAGACTGGAGGCGGCACAAATCGAATACGACATCGGCGATGAGGATATAATCGCCCGCTACGGCTCGCTCGACGGCAAGCGCTTGAGAATCGGAAACCGAACCTACCAGCAGTTGGTCCTGCCTCCGTTATTCGAGAATGTTAACAGCAAGACCAAGGCTTTCCTGGACCAGGTGGGCATGGCAGTCACTGGTAATTTGCCGGAGCGGGCGGATGGGGCCGCCTCCCGGACTTCGGCGGACTCTCCGCAGGGCCTTCCGGAGCATTGGCAGTTTAAGGTTGACAGCCTCATCGCCGAGCTTCAGGAAGACCAGAAGAGCGAGGTCTCTCACATCGAGCGAGTTCCCGGCGACCCGGGCATACTGTTTCATCATCGCCGCCAGCTCGCCGACGGGGAGATTCTGTTTCTGGTCAACACCAGTATCGAGCACCCTTCCAGCGGGGTAGTGCTGTCCAGGCTGCCTGGCGTGGAATGCTGGAACCCCTATACTGGCGAGGTCAAACCCTATCCCTTTGCGAAACTGAAAGACGGCAGCTCGGCCAAGTTCGACCTGCCGCCTTCCGGCAGCCTGCTGCTGTTTCTCTCCCGAAAACCGATCGAGGCCGAGTTCCCGCATGAGACGGTCACCACACTTGTCGCCGCCGGCCCCGTGCGAATCGCCCGGCTTGAACCGAACGTGCTGACGCTGGATTACGTGGATATCACCGCCGGCGGTGAGACGCGGAAGGACCTGTATGCTTACCAGGCTAACCAGTTTGCCTGGCAGAAGAACGGCCTGGAGCGCAATCCCTGGGATAGCGCCGTGCAGTTCAAGGACGAACTCATCCGGAAAACCTTCCCGGCGGGCAGCGGCTTCACGGCGAGCTACAAGTTCCGCATCGAAGGCGCGGTGCCCAATGACCTGGCGATCGTCATCGAACGGCCCGACCTTTACACCATTACCTGCAACGGCCAAAAGGTAAAAGCCAGGCACAACGACTGGTGGCTGGACAAGGCGTTTGGCCGGATCGGCATTGCCGCTGCCGTCCGGATCGGCGAGAACGTGGTCACCATCCAGGCTGCGCCGTTCACCATGTATCACGAGCTGGAGCCTGCTTATGTGCTGGGCGATTTTGCCTTGAAAGCGGTGGACAAAGGCTTCGTCATTGCCCCGCCGCAAGGTCTGGCCTTGGGCGAGGCCAATCGGCAAGCCAACCCTTCCGTTCCCGCCGGTTGGAACCTTCAGGGACACCCGTTCTATAGCGCGGGCGTTTCATACCGGGAGAGCTTCAACGTCAAAGAGCCTGCGGGCCGGTTCGCGGTCGCGTTGCCCAACTGGTGCGGCAGCGTCGCCAAAGTGGTCGTCAACGGCAAGCCGGCCGGGTTCATTGACGCGCCGCCGTGGACCTGTGATGTCACCAAATGGGTCAAGCGTGGTCAGAACGAGGTCGAAGTGACGGTCATCGGCACTTTGAAGAATACCCTCGGGCCGCACCATGGCCAGCCCGCGCTAGGTGCGGCTTGGCCCGGCAGCTTCCACGTGGGGCCCAGCCCCGGCCCGCCGCCGGGCGCCAGCTATTCGACCGTCGCCTATGGGCTCTTCGGACCCTTCGTGCTAAAACAGGTCAGGCAGTGAGCCGCGGTGGTGTTTGCGCGCTGAAGTCGGATGAACCAACTATATATGGATACAAGAATGAATAAGGGCATCCTGAACGAAACTTTTCAACAGCTTCCGATGGATGAGCGGATCAAGGTCTCCTATCAGAACCTGGAACGGATGCGCCGCCCTAATGGGGGCTATGTCGCGAGCCCCTACAATGCTGAGGACAGCGCCGGCGACGCCTATAACGTGTATTGGATACGCGATATCATGTATGCCACATACGCGAACGAATACCTGGGCTGCTATGACAAGATGATGGAGAGCTTCCGGCTGGTGCTGGAGATCTTTAAGAAGCATCACTTGAAGTTTGTGAAGGCGTCGATCATCAAGCCGCATCTGCTTCACCAGCGCGGCTTGTTCATGCCGGCGCGCGTGCACCCAACCACGCTCGAGACGATTACCGATGAATGGGGGCATCACCAATTGGATGTCTTTGGCTTGTTCATGTATAAGCTGGGCGACCTGGTGAAGAAGGGGTTTGGCTTTCGCTTCAGCACCGAGGACTACTACCTGATGGGGCACATCCGGAATTACATCTTCAACATGGGGTTTGAGGCTGACTTTGGCGTGTGGGAGGAGGGCCCGGAGGAACATGCGAGCAGTTACGGCGCAGTGCTGGGCGGGCTGTCGATGTGGTTTGATCAGGGCCACTACGATTTTAAGTATCGCGAGAAAATTCCCATCTCGCACCTGGTGCCAGTGAGCGAGCGGATGATCGCCGAAGGTTACAGCGCTCTCATGCGCCTCCTGCCCAATGAATCTGCCACCCGACCGTATGATTTGGCGCAGCTAAGCCTCATCTGGCCATACAGCATCGTGGACTACGACACCAAGAAACAAATCCTGGCCCGTATCGAAGAGCACTTGGTGGGTTCCGATGGCGTGCGGCGATACCCCGGGGACTCGTATTGCGGCAAAGGTCTGCAGGCGGAAAAGGGGGAGACTGCCCAATGGCCCCTGGGTCTCGCGTGGCTCGCCATCTGTTACGGCAAGCTGGCGGAATACGGCCGCGATTTCGACCTTACCAGGCGCCCCGTTCAATTTAGCTGGGACGAACGCCAGCAATTCTATGCCAAGGCGCTCGATTATTTCAGCCGTCTCGAAAATAGCATGACCCCGCAAGGCATGGCGCCGGAAATGTATGTTGGCGGCAAGCCTGGTCACAACACTCCGCTGGCCTGGGCGCAGAGTTTTCACACCGTTGCGGCGCAGACCCTCTTGAATCTCGCTCAGGCGCACCCGGCGCATTTCAAAATTCCGGCACAGCTCCGCAGCGGGAAACGTTGATACGGCTCTCCCATCCCACGCGTCGCTTCCAGCAAATGTGAGCACGCGTCGGAACAGCGGCTGGCCGGCAGGCTTGCCTGTCATTTGACGAATGAGGCAAGGGCGTACATCTTCAAACCATGAGAATACTCCTGATCCTTTCCGCGTTCTTCCTCCTGCAGGTTGTTTGCAGCCATGCTGCCGACTCCATTTTCGACATTTCACTCAAAGACATTGACGGCCAACCTGCCTCACTTAAGGCTTACCAGGGCAAGGTCCTGCTGATTGTGAACGTCGCTTCAAAATGCGGATACACCCCCCAGTACGCCGGGCTGGAGAGTCTGTATAAGAAATACCAGGAAAAGGGCTTGGCCGTGCTCGGTTTCCCCTGCAACCAATTTGGCGGCCAGGAGCCGGGGACCAACGAGCAAATCAAGCAGTTCTGTGCCTCCAAGTATGAGGTAACCTTCCCGCTGTTTGACAAACTTGAAGTCAACGGGCCCAACCGCCACCCGCTCTACGCGCTGCTGGCCGGCAGCGGCTCCCCATTCCCTGGCGACATTAAATGGAATTTTAACAAGTTCCTCGTCGGGCGGGATGGGAAGATATTGAAGCGGTTCGACTCGAAGGTGAAACCGGACTCCGTCGAATTGGTTCAGGCCGTCGAGCAGGCGCTGGCTGGCAAGTAGCCCATTGGGGGCCTCCCATAATGCAGCGCCAGCTCCTCCAAGCGATCGACCTCGTCCTGGCGGGCCAATGGCATGCTGCCCACGAACTGGTGCAGCAATACGACACCGACCCGACGGCTGCCTGGATTCATGCCGTCCTGCATAAGATCGAGGGCGATCCCGACAACTCCCGGTACTGGTATCGCCGCGCCATGAAGCTCGGCCGCGTTTCGGACGAGCCGGCTGCGGAGCTGGCGGAAATCAGGCAGGATCTTGCCGGCCAGGGCTAGGGCAGGGGAGCCAGGACCGGTCGTGGGCCGGCTTGGTTTTGCTCGCTTGCCGGCCGCGTCAACGGCCGGCGACCAAAAGCCGTGGAGTCCTTCGCGTGTTTGGAACAGAGGATTGAGCAGCCCCATCTCTGATTATAAGGGTATCAATACGGTGGATGTGTGCGACAATGGGCTATGCGTTTTCCATCGTGAATATTTCATCCGCCATTTTTGATTGCAGCGCGCCGGATTTGGCTGCGTGTCCGGACGAGTCGCTGCCGGAGTTCGCCTTCATTGGCCGCTCGAATGTCGGCAAGTCCTCGCTGCTGAACATGCTCGCCGGCGAGCAGGGGTTGGCCCGCGTCTCGACTACCCCCGGCTTCACCAAGCTCATTAACCTCTTCACGATGAACAAATGTTGGCGGCTGGTGGATCTGCCGGGTTACGGCTTCGCGCAAGGTGCGCGGAAGGACAGTGACCGGTTCAACCGAGCCGTGAACGATTACCTGGAGAATCGCCCGAACCTCAGCCTGGTCTTTGCTTTAATCGACTCCGGTCTGGCGCCGCAAGCCATTGATCTCGAGTTCGTGGAATGGCTCGTGCGCCGCGCCGTGCCGTTCGTCTTCGTCTTTACCAAGACCGACAAGGTGTCCGCCCTTACGGCGCAGAAGAACATCACCGCCTTTAGCGAGCGCATTTCCGCGTGGTTCGAAAAGCCGCCCGCGGTGTTCACCTGTTCGGCGGTGACGCGGCAGGGCCGGCATGAGTTGCTCGGGATAATCGACGAAGAGATGGCGGCCATAAACGCCGCGGCCATGGCGCGGGCGCCCGCCGAAAGCTCCCCGACCCTAAGCCTGGAAGCGCGCCTTCGGGATCGCAAGAATCGGCGTCCCGACCTCAACTGCTTTTGGTGAGTGGCTGGCAGGGGACAAATGATTTGCCGAATGATGGCCTGGGATCCAATCCAAGCCTCTTGTATACTTTGCAAAGTGCATAGTGCGGGGGCGGGCGTCGTGCAAGTTGCACTGGATTGACCCACTTCAGCGCTCATCAAAGGGGACACCAAAGCCATCTAACCAAACTGGATTGAAGAGGTTAGAGGGCCGGACGTAAGACTGGCCCTCCTTTAGCTGGAGAATTAGAGGAAAATGCGCAACCAAGCACATCGACGTTGGGATGGGGTGATCGACCATATTTGCGATTTGATGATGGCCGACCAGGGCTGGGCAATTGTCAAAGGGCCGTCAAAGTCGGGGACCGGTTTTCCGCCACAGAGGTGCAGACGCCAGCTAGACAGGTAGTTCTTGGCATCGATCGGAAGATCCCTCCCATAACACCACACGACAAATCGCTTGGAACCCAGTTCGAGGCGTTGATCAAGGCGTTTAAGTGATGTTGGGTTGACGTCGCAGCCAATCCTCAAACAACCAATAAAAACACAATTGTTCTATGTCAAAAACTGTAAGCCGTGAGATCCGGTTGGCGTCCCGCCCGAGCGGGATTCCAACCGCAGCTAACTTTACCCTGGCGCGGATAGAGCTGGCGCCACCGCAAGACGGCCAGGTGCTGGTCCGCAATCGCTACATGTCGGTGGACCCATACATGCGCGGTCGCATGAACAGCGGGAAATCGTATGTGCTTCCCTTTGAGATAGGCAAGCCACTGGAGGGCGGCGCCGTCGGGGAGGTCGTCGAGTCGCGCGCCGAGGGATTCAAGCAGGGCGACGCCGTGACCTCCAGCTTTGGCTGGCGGGAGTATTTCGTCGCCTCGCCCAAAGAGCTGCATCGGGTCAATCGCGAGATCCAGCCGCTCTCGGTTTACCTGGGCGCCCTGGGTATGACGGGCATGACCGCCTGGGCCGGGCTGCATTTGGTGGAGATCAGGGCAGGGGAAACCATTTTCATCTCGGGTGCCGCCGGCGCGGTGGGAAGCGTGGCCGGGCAATTGGCGAAACTGCGGGGGTGCCGCGTCATTGGGTCAGCCGGTTCGATGGACAAGGTCATGTTTCTGCGGGAAGAATGCGGGTTTGATGTTGCCTTCGATTACAAGGTTGGCCCGGTCCTCGAGCAACTGAACGTGGAGGCGCCGGACGGCATTGATGTCTATTTCGATAATGTGGGAGGGGAAGCTCTCGAAGCGGCGCTCTCCGTCCTGCGGGTGCATGGGCGGATCATCGCCTGTGGTGGCATCTCCGGCTATAACGACGAGAAGCCGCGCCCCGGGCCCTCCAATCTATTCAACATCACCACCAAGCGGCTGACCATGAAGGGGCTGATGGTTTTTGACTGGCTGGATCGCCAAGTCGAGTTCGAACAGGAAGTGGGAGGCTATTTCAAAGCTGGCAAGGTGAAGCACAAGGAAACGGTCGTGAAAGGAATCGACCAAGCGGTGGGCGCGTTCCTCGGCCTCTTCCAAGGGCGGAACGTCGGCAAGATGGTTGTAGAGCTGGCTTGAGTCCGGGCCTCGTGGCTTCTTTCATGAGCGACATCCTTCCGGAATTCAAAGCCCTTACGCGCCGGTTTGGTTCATTTACGGCGGTCGATGCTCTGACCCTTTCAGTCAATGCCGGCGAAGTCCTCGGCTTGCTCGGCTCCAACGGGGCAGGCAGGACCACCACGATCAAGACGCTCACCGTGCTTTTGCCTCCCTCCTCGGGCGAGGCGTGCGTGGCCGGTTTCTCCATCACCACCCAGGCGGTCGGCGTTCGCCGTGCCATCGGTTATTTGCCGCAGGCGGTCTCCGTGGACGGCTCACTCGCCGGCTACGCGAACCTACTCATCTTCGCCAAACTCTACGACCTGCCGCACCGCGAGCAGCGGGGGCGCATCCGGGTGGCATTGGGGTTTATGGACCTGACCGCGGACGGCGGCCGTCTGTTGAGCCAATACTCCGGCGGGATGGTTCGCCGGCTGGAAATCGCCCAGTCCACGCTGCATCGGCTGCGGGCGCTCATCCTCGATGAACCGGCCGTCGGGCTGGACCCGATTGCGCGCGACGCGGTTGGAAGCACCTCGTTGATCTGCAGGCCAACTGCGGCACGACCCTGTTCTTCACCACCCATTACCTGGAGGAGGCGGAGAGCCAATGTGACCGCATGGCGATCATGCACCTGGCAAGATGGCTGCGCTCGGCACCTGCCAGGAACTCGAGGCCTCGCTTGACGGCGGCGGCCACACGCTGAATGAGGTCTCTGTGCACTATTCGTGAGCGCAGCAGCGATGGGCCACTGATGGGACTGGCGAAAATGCTCCGCCGCGTCGGCATTGCCGCCGACCATGGCGGATATGAATTGAAGGAACAACTCGCCGGAAAGTTGCGTGCGGCTGGTCAGGCGGTAGTCGAATTCGGCGACTGCCGGCTAAGCGCTGATGACGATTACCCGGATTTTGTTGTGCCGCTGGCCCGGCGCAGTTGCCAGCGGAGAGGTGGAGCGCGGCGTGGCCATCTGTGGGAGCGGGGTTGGGGCATCGGTCGCTGCGAACAAGGTGGCAGGGGTTCGGGCCTGCCTGATTCATGAAACTTTCTCAGCGCGCCAAGGCGTCGAGGACGATGATTTGAATATGATCTGCCTTGGAGGACTCGTAGTCGGCCACGCGCTCGCCTGGGAATTGGTTCAAACATTTCTGGCCGCGCGATTCAGTGGCGCCGAGCGTCATCGTCGACGTCTGGCCAAAGTTGCGGATCTTGAGAACAAGCGTTGAGCAGGAAGTCATGAAAACAAGTCCCCTCGCAGGAAAGCCAGCCGGAGCCTCGATGCTGCTGCACGTGCCCAGGCGCATCACCGCATACTATACGGAGGTCACTCTATGAGCGAATTAGCAAGTGTTAGCAAACCGAACTATTGCCTGTTACCTGCCGACGTCGAAGGAGTCGATTCGTTGGCGGAGTTGGCCTTGGATTTGCACTGGTCGTGGAATCACGCTACCGACGAAGTGTGGCGACAGCTTGATCCGGTGCTGTGGGAACTCACGCAGAGCCCCTGGGTTGTCCTGCAGACGGTCGCGCGGGACCAACTGAAGCGCGTCCTGGCCGATCCTGCCTTTCGCAAGAACGTTGATGACCAGCTGCGGGCCAAGCATCAGGCGGCGGAGGCGACGGCATGGTTTCAGCAAACTCATCCGCAGTCTGCCCTGAGCTGTGTCGCGTATTTTAGCATGGAATTCATGCTGAGCGAGGCGCTGCCGATTTACTCCGGAGGGCTGGGCAACGTGGCCGGCGATCAGCTCAAAGCCGCCAGCGACCTGGGCGTGCCGGTGGTCGGCGTGGGGCTGCTCTACCAACAAGGATATTTTCGGCAGGTGATTGACAAGGACGGAGCCCAACAGGCCCTGTACCCGTATAACGACCCCGGACAGTTGCCGATCACGCCGTTGCGCCAATCGAACGGCGAGTGGTTGCGGTTGGAGATCGCGTTGCCCGGTTACTCGGTCTGGCTGCGCGTTTGGCAGGTTCAGGTCGGCCGAATCAAGCTCTACCTTCTGGACAGCAATGACGCGGCGAACTTTCCGGCGCATCGCGGGATCACCAGCGAGCTTTACGGGGGCGGGCCGGAGTTGCGCCTCAAGCAGGAGATGGTCCTCGGGATTGGCGGCTGGCGGCTGCTGGTCGCGCTCGGACTGCGACCGGATGTCTGTCACCTGAATGAAGGGCATGCCGCCTTCGCCGTGTTGGAACGCGCGCGTAGTTTCATGAAAGAAACCGCACAGTCATTCGAAGTCGCGCTGGCCGTTACGCGAGCAGGAAACCTGTTCACGACCCACACCGCGGTGGTCGCCGGCTTCGACCGTTTCGCGCCGGCGCTTATCGAACGATACCTCGGCCGGTATGCGCAGGATAAGCTTGGCCTTACCGTCCAAGATTTACTGGCCCTGGGCCGCCGGAATCCAAACGACTCGTCGGAGAGTTTCAACATGGCCTACCTTGCGATCCGGGGAAGCGGGGCTGTGAATGGCGTGAGTCGCTTGCATGGGAAAGTCAGCCGGCATCTCTTCGAACCTCTCTTCCCGCAGTGGCCGGCGGACGAAGTGCCCATCGGACACGTCACTAACGGAGTTCACATGCCAACCTGGGACTCGGCGGCAGCCGACGATCTTTGGACGGATGCCTGTGGGAAAGACCGCTGGCTGGGGACGACGGAGACTATGGCGCAGGACATTCGCCAGGTCTCCGATGCCAAGCTCTGGCAATTTCGCACGGCCGCTAGCAAGTCGCTCATTGACTACGCTCGCCAGCGCCTGGCTCGGCACTATGCCGCCGCCGGCGCGTCGCCTGAGGCAGTTGAGCAGGCGAGGCATTTGTTCGATTCCAACGCATTGACCCTGGGCTTTGCGCGCCGCTTTGCGACGTATAAGAGACCCAACCTGCTGCTGCACGATCCGGAGCGACTGCTCCGCCTGCTAACCAATCCGCAGCGACCGGTGCAACTCATCCTTGCGGGCAAGGCCCATCCTGCGGATGCGGCGGGACAAGCCCTAATCCAGCAATGGATACACTTCATTCGCCAGCCCGAGGTCCGTCCGCATGCGATCTTCCTGAGTGATTACGATATGCTCCTGACGGAGCACTTGGTCCAGGGGGTGGATGTCTGGCTGAACACGCCACGGCGGCCCTGGGAAGCGTGTGGCACGAGCGGCATGAAGGTGCTGGTTAATGGGGGCCTCAATCTCTCGGAGTTGGACGGTTGGTGGGCCGAGGCATACACCCCCAAGGTGGGTTGGGCCTTGGGGGACGGCCAGGAACATGGCGATGATCCGGCCTGGGACACGGCGGAAGCCGAGGCGCTCTACGAGCGGCTAGAACTGGAGGTGATCCCTGAGTTTTATACCCGCGATGACAAGGGCATTCCCGTCGCTTGGATCGCGCGGATGCGGGAAAGCATGGCGCAGCTTACACCGCGCTTCTCCGCCACCCGCGCGGTGCGCGAATACACCGAACAACACTACCTCCCGGCTGCCACCAGCTTCCGCTTGCGTCTTGCCAATAATGGAGCAGTCGGCAAGCAAATGAGTGATTGGCGGCATAGCCTGGAACAGAAATGGGCTGCGCTGCGCTTTGGTGAAGTGACGGTGGAGACCAACGGCGAGCATCATGTCTTTGACGTCCACGTCTATCTCAAGGACCTCGACGTGAACTCGGTCAGCGTTGAGCTTTATGCCGACGGGGTCAACGGCGGCAGTCCGGTGCGACAGGAGATGAAGTGCATCCGCCAACTTCCCGGCGAGCCAGGCGGCTACAGCTATGGCGCAGCCGTGTCCGTGGCCCGACCGCCAGCGGACTATACGGCGCGGATAATACCGCGCCGCGGCGGCGTCGCCATTCCGTTGGAATCCGCACAAATCCTTTGGCAACGATGAGGAAAGCACAGACGATGAAGAACCCTTTTGCCATCACCTGTGTCTTTCTGGATATCGGCGGTGTCCTGCTCACCAACGGGTGGGATCATCATGCCCGCCAACGGGCGGTAAGATACTTCAAGCTGGAGTTGGCCGAGATTGAGGATCGGCATCACCTGACCTTCGACACCTACGAGGAGGGAAAGCTCACGTTGGAAGAGTATCTAGGTCGGGTGGTCTTCTATCGAAAGCGACCCTTCACCCGAGCTCAATTTCGGCGCTTCATGTTCGCCCAATCGAAACCTTACCCCGAGATGCTGGAGTTGGTCCGCGGGCTCAAGTCAAAGTGCGGATTGAAGCTCGTCGTGGTTAGCAATGAAGGGCGGGAATTAAATGCTCACCGGATTCGAGGGTACAAGCTGGACCAGTTTGTGGATTCTTTCATTTCCTCCTGCTTCGTCCACGTCCGCAAGCCCGACGCGGACATCTTTCGGCTTGCGCTGGATATCGCCCAGACCCCAGCCCGGAAGGTGCTCTATATCGAAGACACGCCGATGTTCGTCCAGATCGCACAAGGTTTGGGGATTCGAAGCATTCTTCATACGGATTACAGGTCCACCTGCGCGAAATTGGCTGCGTTTGGATTGCAGAATGGCGAAGGAGGCACCCGTGAAACCCGCTGATCGACACGTGCTAACCATCAACGGCGGCTCGTCGAGCATCAGGTTCGCGCTTTTCCAGGTTGAAGAACCGCTGAAGCGAGGGCTGTATGGAAAGGTCGACCGCATCGGCTTGAGCGGGACCAATCTAATTTTCCATGACCCGACCAGGAATCAACCGGACAGCCGCAGTCTCGCCGCCTCCGATCACACGTCCGCGGCGAACCTCCTGATTGATTGGCTTGAAGCGCAGGATAGTTTCGAATCGGTGGAGGCTGTGGGACACCGGGTGGTCCACGGCATGAAGCACTTTGAGCCCGAGATTGTTACCGAAGACTTGTTGGATGAACTGCGTCGCATCAGGCCATACGACCCGGATCATCTGCCGCGCGAGATTGAACTGATTGAGGCGTTCCGCCGGCGTCACCCGAAACTGCCCCAGGTGGTATGCTTTGACACGGCGTTTCACTGCACGATGCCGCGTGTCGCCAAGCTGCTGCCGATTCCGCGTCGCCTCGACGCAAAGGGAATTCAACGCTACGGTTTCCATGGTTTGTCTTATGCCTACCTGATGGAAGAACTCGCGCGCCTTGGTGACCCGGCAGCAGCGGCTGGCCGCGTGATCCTGGCTCATCTTGGAAATGGCGCCAGCCTGGCCGCTGTGCGCGACGGCAAAAGCATAGACACCAGCATGGGCTTCACGCCGACGGCGGGATTGGTGATGAGCACCCGTTCCGGCGATTTGGATCCTGGCCTGGCGCCATATCTGGCGCGGACCGAGCAGATGACCACGATACAGTTTTACGAAATGGTCAACCACCAGTCCGGGCTTCTAGGCGTTTCGGAAATCAGCTCCGATATGCGGGACTTGCTCGCACAAGAAACTGGTGACGTGCGGGCAGCAGAAGCCGTGGCACTATTCTGCTATCAGGCGAAAAAGTGGGTTGGTTCCTTTGCGGCTGCGCTCGGCGGCTTGGACACACTGGTGTTCGCGGGCGGGATCGGGGAGAACGCACCTGTCGTCCGCACCCGAATCTGCGAAGGACTGGGATGTCTTGGAATCGAACTTGATGAAAAACGCAATCTGGCGAACGCGGGTGTGATTTCATCGGAAACCAGCAGGAGTTCCGTGCGCGTCATTCGAACGGACGAGGAATGGATGATCGCGAGCTCTGTCTGCCGCGTTTTGGATTCAACGACTCAAGAGCAGCAGGTTTATGGAGGCAAACAGGCTGTTTGCAAGGGATAAGCCATTGACACCCGGGCTGCTCGTAGCCGCGAACACCGATTAAGTCTGCAGCTTGCGCGTGCGGCGGACGCGCTTGCGGAATGCGCGATGCCGAGGTGTCCGCCGTGCATATTGCAACCGCTTTTCATCCCACAGCTCTGACCTAAGGCGACGTCAGAATGCCGCAATTGGCCTGTCTTGAACC
>Ga0114951_10002766_pt1 | contig 19277 bp, 19 predicted proteins | sample AM7aDNAmetaG_FD_88677 | JGI IMG/M metagenome (GOLD analysis project Ga0114951, IMG submission 88677) | Freshwater microbial communities from Finland to study Microbial Dark Matter (Phase II) - AM7a DNA metaG | ecosystem: Environmental > Aquatic > Freshwater > Lake | place: Finland: Lake Alinen...
AAAAATGATTCGCCGCCTGCAAGCCCAGCACGGTGCCGGAAAAAAGCGTCAGCGCGACAAAAATCCGGGTCGCATTTTTCAGCTTGGGAACCAACGCCGGACGAAGCTGCCGCGTCAGCAGCAAACCGGCCGTCAGCCAAAATAAAACCGCCGTCAGCACCGCGCCTTCATTCAGCGTGAGCGCGCCCAGCCAGTTTTGCCAGCGGCTTTCGCGGACGGTCGCGCCTTGGACTTGATTGCGCACAAACGCGAGATTCGCCCGCAGTTCGGCGTCGCGTGGCGACAACTGTGCGGCCTGCTGATACGCCGCGATGGCCTTGCCTAAATGGCCCGACTTGAATTCCGCGTTGGCGCAGTTGAACAGCAGGGCTGGCGATTGCACGCCCGACTCCAAAATGGTTTCGTAAGCTTTCGCCGCGTCGGCAAATTTCCCCTCGGCATAGAGCTTGTTCGCCACGGAAAAATCGGCGGCAACGTCCGCCGCAAAAACATTTCCGGCGAAAACCAGCGCGCACAGGCTGGCAAAAAGCGTTTTCATGCCTTCACCTCCTGAAGCTCGCCGACGGTATTCTCAAATTTTGCCGCGACGGAATTCAATTCACTGGTGCCACGCACAGGCGCATAGCGCGCCTGATTGCAAAGCAAAAACAGATCCCGCAAATCGTGCCGCAAGACGGGCGGAGCGCTTCGCAGCAGTAAATGCTCTTCCACCACATTCTCCGTAATGGCCGACGCCGGACAATTCAACCGCTCGCCAAGTTGTTCCTGCAACAGCCGAAATAGCAGCGCGAAAAATTCTTCCGACTTGTTCCCTGCGGCAAATTTTTTCAAATCACTGATACCCATTTCCATCAATTGCGCCACGGCGCGCTGGCGGCGCAGGCGCGGATTGCTCGCGAGACTGTCCGTGCGTTTGCGCCAGATGAACGCCGCAAGAAACGCCAGCACCGGCACGGTTTGCGCGGCGAGAAACACCGGCTGGGCGACGAGCGGAATTTTGTTTGGCGTGGGCGTTCCGAGGTTTTCCTTGATGGGCAAAATGTCCTGCGGCGGCTGGTTTTCCGGCGCGGCAGTCTTGCTTGCGGCCAGCACCGGCATCGGCGAAGTGCCGGCGGTCTTGACGGTGAGCGGCACGGCGGCCTGCGTGAGCGTGTGATACTGGCCGTCGTCAGGATTGAAGAACGAGAAGGTGAACGCCGGCAGTTCATGCACGTCGGAATTTTGCGGCGAAATGATCTGCTCAAACGTCTTCGTGCCTTGAAAGCCAAACGGGTCGCTGGTCTCCAGCTTGGTCGTCGGCGGATACGTTTTGAAATTATTCCACGCGTCCTGCACCGGCAAGGTCACCGCGTCGAGCGCGCCGTGGCCGGCGATCTGCACGCGCACGGTGATAGGGTCGCCGACAGTCACGGTGGTAGGTCCGGCACTGGCGACAAGGTCGAATTGGCCGACGGCACCAGTGAAATTTACTGGCTTGTTTTGCTCCGGCAACGGCAGCGATTCCACCTTCATCGGCTCCGTCGCCAGCGTGACTTGCTTCTGTTCGCCCTGATTGAAGAATTGCCGGAAGAACGGATCGCCGCCTTGATTTTGCGAGGGTAAAACCACCACAGCACTTGCACTGAACGGGCCGAGCGTCAGCGCGCCAGTTTTCACCGCCGTCAGCGGAACCGCCAGCGGAATCTCGGTATAAACGCGGTTGCCGACTTGCACGCGGCGGCGCTGGTTTTGCAATTCCACCGTTTTGCCGGCGCTGAAACCGTCGGTAGACGAACCGTTGATTTGGAAGTTGCCAAAGTTCTGCACGTCATCGCGCAGGTAAAGCTCCAATCGCGCGATGATGGATTCGCCGGCGTAAACTTTTTGCTTCGGCAAGTTCAATTTCAGGAACGCAACTTCGCCGCCGGAATTCACGGCGGCGGCAGATGGCGCACTGGCGCGGTGAACGATGAGTTTCAGCGGCGCGGTGGAAAGCTGCTGGCCATTCACATCGGCGGTGAGCGCGGGGATAGTGAATTCACCTTCGCGCTGCGGCGTGACGGAAAAACTCAAGGTGACGGTGGAACTCATCGCACCATTGACGATGCTGACGTTTTGCGAAGTGCCGGCCTGGGTGAATTGCAGACCGGCGACGCTGGGCGTCGGCACGCTTTTGGGCTGCGCACCCTCGAAAGCCAGTGAAAGCGTGGCGTGTTCACCGAGCGGGATGGCGTCGCGGTCGAGCGACGCAGTGAACGTAGCCGCCCACACCGCGCCGGGGAGCAGCGCGACCAACAGCATCGCCAATGTTTTTAGGGGCAACCGCATTTTTATTTCGTCCATTCTGACAGACGTGAACCTGAAATGTTCACAATTTTTTCACAGTGTGAAAGCTCAAAAATGTTGAGTTGTTCGCCTGAATGCGTCCCGAAGCTGGAGAAGCCTTTGAATCACGCGAGGCAAAGTGAATCAGAGAATTTCGCGAATCAAAAATAATCCGGCTCGTTGCCGGATTTCCACTTGATGTTGCAGCCGATGCTGGCGACTTGGAGTTCGGAGATTGGTTTTCCCGCCAGCACGGCGTCGAGCGCAGCGCGCAAATCTTTTCCCGTTACCGGAAGGTCATTGCCCGGACGACTCGCGTCAAACTGACCGCGATAAACCAGCCGCCGGGTGCCGTCAAACAGATAAATATCCGGCGTGCAGGCGGCGCGATAGGCTTTGGCGACAGCCTGCGTTTCGTCGTGGAGATACGGAAAAAGATAGCCGGCGGATTTAACTTCCTCCTTCATCTTGGCCGGGCTGTCGGCAGGATAATTTTCCACGTCGTTGGAATTGATGCCCACAATGCCAACATTTTTCGCCGCGTAATCGCACGCAAGTTGCGCGAGACCGGCGCGGATATGGATGACGTAGGGACAATGGTTGCACATGAAAATCACGAGCAGCGCCGTCTTGTCCTTGAAGCTGGTAAGCGAAAACATTTTTCCGCTGACATCCGGCAGTTGAAAATCCGGCGCAGTCGTGCCGAGCGGCAGCATGGTCGAAGGAGTGAGTGCCATGCAGGCTAAACTGGCAGCAAGCTTGGGGCGGTTCAAGTTTTTTAGATGGAGCGAACCCATGTCGGCTGCTACAAATGAATCCGCATGGCGAAAAACATTCTATATTTCGACTTGGAAACACAAAAATCCGCCGAGGAAGTCGGCGGCTGGGGCAATATTTCCAAGATGGGCATGAGCGTGGGCGTGACGTGCAATAGCGTGACCGGCGAATACAAGATTTATGGCGAGCCGCAGGTCAACGATCTCATCAAGGATTTGCAGCGGGCGGATCTAATCGTGGGTTTCAATCATCTGCGGTTTGACTACGAGGTGCTGCACGGCTACACGTCGCTGGATTTGACCCAGCTGCCGACACTGGACATGCTCGTGGAACTGCAGGCGACGCTTGGCCACCGGCTTTCGCTGGACTCCATTGCCACCGCGACGTTCGGCGTGGAAAAAACGGCGGAAGGCTTGCAGGCCATCCAGTGGTTCAAGGAAGGCAAGCTGGCGGAGATTGCCGAGTATTGCTGCTACGACGTGAAAATCACCAAGCTGGTTTATGAATACGGCCGACAGCACCGGCAGATTCATTACAATAACCGCTTCGGAAAAAAACTGACCGCGCCGGTGAAGTGGTGAGCAGACGGTTTAATTTTCCGCCTTCAATTTTTCCACCGCCGCCTGAAGTTCTTTGGCGAGTTCTTTGCGATCATCGGTGGTTCGCTCAATTTTCCCAAAGCAAACCCGGGCGCGGATTTTTTGTTTGTCCAGCAAGTTCAGCAGGTGCGAAAAAAAAGAATGGTCGCCCCAGTAGCAGACTTCCTGTCCCGCATCGCCGTCGCCCAACGTGTAGTGAATCCAACTGGCCGTGATGGTTTGCGAGCCACCGATCACCGGTTCCAGCAACGAGGAGCGAAAGGGCAAAATGGTTTTGCCGTCCGAACTCGTGCCTTCGGGAAACACGACCACAGACACGCCGGCGGTCAGCGCATTTTCAATCTCGCGGTTCACGACACCGACATGCATGCGGCGCTCACGCTCAATGAATACCGTGCCGCCAAGCACAGCCAGCCAGCCGAAAACCGGCCAGTGGCGCACATCCGCCTTGGATACAAACACCGCCGGCGTGATGGAGGAGAGCACGAGAATGTCGAGATAACTCAAATGATTAGAAACAATCAATCCGCTCGTGGGAACCGGCCCGGAAACTTCCGCGCGGAAATTAAAGATTTTCAGGCTTCGCCGCGCGCCGCGTTGCAGCCATGCGGCGCGGGCGGCGCGTTTGGAATCTTTGGAAACCCAAGCCGTGCGGAAAAAATAGTCGGCGACATCCACGACAATCTGGCCAAAAAACCAGACGAGTTTTCCTGCGACGCGCAAAGTCATGCGCAGATTTCAAACGTGAAGTTCACCCAGGTCAACCGCGAAATCAGCTGAAGAAACGCGCGCGGGTCGCCAGCGAAAGGGTTTCCAAATCAATGAACGTGAGAAAATCAATCGTCTGAAAATGACGGTCGAGCGCGGGCGGCCCGCAAATTTTTGCGCCGACGGTCATATAAGCACGCAGCAGCTTGGGAATTTCCACTTTTTCCTCGGTCACGGCAGTCAACGCGCATTCGTAAGCCGGCAGCGGTTTTGTGCGCCAAGCTGCGTCCACCAGATGTTTGCGGCACAGTTCTGAATAAGCCGACGCGCCCGCCGCCGGATTCTGCGAGGTGATCGAGCTGCAGCCAATGAGATAGCGTCCGCCACGCTCTTTGGCGTAATCCGCAATGCCCTTCCACAGCAGGCCGAGCACAACCAGATTGCGATGCTGGCGATGCACGCAGGCGCGGCCCAGCTCGACGATTTGGTTGCGCAGCGGCTCGAAAACGCCAAACTCAAATTCCTGCGCGCAGTAGTAGCCGAGATTTTTCCCCGCGCTCGCGCCCATCTGCAACCGGTAGGTGCCCACGATTTGTTGGGTCGGGACGTGCTCGACAATCAAGTGGTCGCACACAGCGTCAAACGGGTCAGCGTCCAGACCAGTCGCAAAAGAATGGGACAATCCTTCGTTGAGTTCGAGGTTGAAGACTTCAAAACGCAGAGACTGCGCCGCGCGGATTTCCTCCCCCGAGCAGGCCAAGCGGGTGACGTATTGCGCTGAAGCGCTCACGGCCAGTCTCACCTGTTGCTTTGACATAATCACACTATTAGATTGTCCGAGAATTATGGCGATTATGTGTCAGTCAGGTTAATTTTTCAAGCTGGGAAAACCTCTGGATTTCAACGTCTTCGGGCAGTCAAAAAACGCTCGACGTATTTCCCCAGCAAATCAGCCTCCAGATTCACGGCGTCACCAACCTTCCGTTCGCGCAATGCCGTCACCTCAAACGTGTGCGGAATAATCCAGATGCGGAAATCTTTTTTACCGGCGCTCGCTACGGTCAGGCTGATGCCGTCCACCGCCACCGAGCCTTTGAAAATAAGATACCGCATCACCTCCGGCGGCGCGGCGATGTCCAAAACGTGATCCTTGCCTGCGCGCTCCCAGCGGATGATTTTGCCCAAGCCGTCCACATGGCCGGTCACGAAGTGCCCACCCAACTCGCCATTCGCGCGGAGCGAGCGCTCGAGATTCACCAACGAACCGACTTTGGCGAATTGAAAATTGGTGCGTCGCCAGCTTTCTTGCAACAAATCAAACTGAATCAGCTTCGACTTGCCGCGCTGAGAAATTTTCACCGCCGTCAGGCAGCAACCGTTGACTGCCACGCTGCCGCCAACCCTCAAGCCGCGGCCACAAACGCTGGCGCACACGGTCAACTCGATGGATTTTTTTGTCGGCGTGATTTTTTCAACGACGCCCGCTTCTTCGACAATGCCTGTGAACATAAAAAATGATTTTCGGTTAATTCACCCGCGCCGTCAGCAACAAATCTTCGCCTAATCGTTGCCACACGACATCGCGGAGCCGGATGACTTCGCGCAAACTTTTCGCGCCGTTGCCTGCCACCGTCTTGCGCGCATCGCGCCCGCCAAGAATTTTCGGTGCGTAAAAAAATGCCACTCGCTGCGCGAAACCGCCAAGTAGAAACGACGCATTGACCTCGCCGCCGCCTTCAACGAGCAGGTTGGTCACGTTTTCCGCGCCGAGTATTTTCAGCAGCCAGCGCAAATTGAGTTTTGAGTTTTTATTTTTTAATTTTGAGTTGGCCGCCGCCGCGAACAGCACATTCACATGCTTCTGCAAAGCGGCCACGCGTTGCTTCGGTGCGCTTTTGCCGACTACAATTGTCGTTAGCATAGCAAACTCATCGCTGACAACTTTTGCCGTCAGGGGCGTCCGCGCCCGCGAATCCAAAACAATCCGGCGCAGTTCCGGAGCGACGGCTTTTTTTTCGGTGCGCACTGTCAGAGACGGATTATCCGCGAGGATCGTGTTCACGCCAACGAGAATAGCGTCGCTGCCTTGCCTCAACTTCATGCCATGGGCGCGCGCCTTTTTGCCAGTGATCCATTTGGATTCGCCGGACGACGTGGCGATTTTTCCGTCCAGCGTCATTGCCGCCTTTATCGTGACGAACGGCGTGCGGCGGACAATCCAGTGGTTGAACGCTTCGTTCAGCCGCGCACATCCCTCCGCCAAAATTCCGTGCGTCACCGCAATTTCCGCGCGCCGCAAAATCTTGAATCCCCTGCCGGCGTGCTTCGGATTCGGGTCGGTCGCGCCGATAACGACACGCTTGATGCCGGCGGCGATGATGGCTTCCGTGCATGGCGGCGTGCGGCCATGTGTGCAGCACGGTTCCAGCGTGACGTAAAATGTCGCGCCTTTGGGGTTGTGACCACGTTTCTGTGCATCCCGCAGCGCCTCGATTTCCGCGTGCGGCCCGCCCGCGCGCCGGTGCCAGCCGCGTCCGATGATCTGGCCGCCTTTCACCAGCACCGCGCCAACCATTGGATTAGGCGAGGTCGAACCCAGACCGCGCCGGGCAAGGCGCAATGCAAGACGCATAAATCGGACATCAGTCACAGGGAAAGACTAGCGGCTTTCCAACCAAAGTGGCATCGGAAAAATTAAGCCAAGAATTTCATGAATTAACACGGGTTTTTGATTAGGTTTTCCCGCTTGACATACATATAGAACCTATGTATAGTGCTTCTATGATTCGCAAAGAACTGGTCGCCGCGTCGGCTGAACCGCTGGTTTTATCATTGCTTTCCAAAGGTGAAAGCTATGGTTACGCCATCATTCAGGAAGTCAAGGCCCGCTCCGACGGCAGACTGAACTGGACGGACGGAATGCTTTATCCGGTTTTACACCGGATGGAACATCGGGGCTTGATCAAATCACGCTGGGGCGAAAGCGAAACCGGGCGGAAGCGGAAATACTACACGCTCAAAAAGAACGGCAAGGCGGCGATGGCCAAACATCACGAACATTGGACGCTGGTTCACGATGTCTTGTCCGGCTTGAAAAAGGAACAATATACTTAACCTCGAACATGCCATTGCCGAATGGCGGCAGCAAATGCTCGCCGCCGGCATCAAAACACCCGTGCCGCTGGAAGAGTTGGAAAGCCATTTACGCGAGGGAATCGAGCGGCAAATAAATGCAGGGTTGGACGAACAAAAGGCTTTTGAAATTTCCGTCCAACAAATCGGTCAACCCAAAGTTCTCAACAGTGAATTCAAAAAAAGCGAAAGGACATCTATGAAGCGAAATCTGATAATCTTGCTTGGCATCTTCGGCGTGCTGTTCGGTCCGGGAGTTTTTCTCCCCGCGCTCGCCTTACATAACCATCAGGGAGTGTCGGGCAGCAGGGTCATTGTGCCAATGGCGGTGGGAATTATCATTACTCTGATTGGTGTCAGCACGACGATTTACGGCATCAAAAAGCGCACGGTCTAGCCGCGCGCTGTCAGAAAACTTTTCAATTCCACCGCCGCCTTGCCGCCGAAACCGGAAACTTCCGCGAGTTGCTCCAGTGTGGCCATTTTCAGCCGCTGCACCGAGCCGAATTTTTTCAGCAGCGCCTTTTTGCGCTGTTCGCCGATGCCGGGAAATTCGTCCAGCACGCTCTCGGAAATTTTCTTGAGCCGGAGCTGTGCGTTGTAGCTGTTCGCCACGCGATGGCATTCGTCGCGCAAACGTTGCAACAATTTCACTGCCGGATGATCCAGGCCCAAACGCAGCGGCAAGCTTTTATCGGGCAGATAAATTTCCTCGAACTCCTTCGCCAGACCGATGACCGGAATTTTTTCCAGGCCGAGTTTCGCAAGCTCCGCACACGCCATGCCCAACTGGCCCTTGCCGCCATCAATCAAAATCAAATCCGGCAGCAGTTTGGCTTCGCGTTTCAGCCGCGAGTAACGTCGGCTAACCACTTCCGCCATGCTGGCAAAGTCATCCTGGCCTTCGACGGTCTTGATTTTGAACCGGCGATAATTCGCGCGATCGGGCCGGCCGTGCTTGAAGCTTACCAGCGACGCGACCTTGAACGTGCCGCTGATGTTGGAAATGTCAAAACCTTCAATGCGCATCGGCGGCGCAGGCAGGCCAATAATTTTCGCCAGTTCCACCAGATCACTGTCCGGGTTGATCGAAAGCGGCAAGGTGTAAGGCACGCGCGCAAATTTTTCCGTCTTCGCCCAGGTGTCGGCCAGGTCACGGATGAGATCGCGCAGGTCGGCGGCTTTCTCGAAATCGTGCGCGGCGGCGGCTTTTTTCATCTCGCCTTCGAGCTGCGATTGCATCTCGCGGCACTGGCCTTCGAGAAAATTGCACGCGGCATTGACTTGTTCCAAATATTGCCCGCGCGTGACGTTGCTGACGCACGGCGCGGTGCAGTATTTCAGGTGCGCGTAGAGACAATGTTTGTAATCCGCCGCGCCCGGCGTGAACACGCGGCAGCCGCGCAAATTAAATTGCTTACGCGCGAGCGCGACGGTGTTGCGCAGCGCGAGGGAATTCACGAACGGGCCGAAGTAGCGCGCGCCGTCGTCTTTTTTTAGCCGCGTGAAAACAAAATTCGGAATCGGGTCGTTCAAGTTGACCTTGAGCATCAGGTAGCGCTTATCGTCGCGCAGGCTGATGTTGAAGCGCGGCTTGAATTCCTTGATGAGCTTGCTTTCGAGCAGCAGCGCCTCGGGTTCGCTGCGGACGACGTGAACGTCAAAATCGCAGATCGCCTCGACGAGCGCGTTGAATTTCAAATCCCAGCCCATCCGCCGGCTGGATTGAAAATACTGGCTCACGCGCTTCCGCAAATCCAGCGCCTTGCCGACGTAGATGACCGTGCCGAAGCGGTCTTTGTGCAGATACACGCCGGGCTTGTGCGGCACGGCGCTTAACTTTTTGCGGATGTGTTCTGACACGGCCATTGCCGGAAAGTTTCACGTAAAGACGCAGAGACGCAAAGATTTTTTAGACACGAATTACACTAATTAACACGAATTGAATTTGTGAAAATTTGTGAAATTCGTGTCACTGCTTTTTCTTCATGTGCTGGTGGACGAAGAAATAATACAGCCCGCCCAGCACCAGCATCGCGCCCGCGAGCCAAAAGGTGACGTGCTTGTATTTCAACGCCATCAAATCCTTGTCTTCGCCCATTTTCACTCCCAGCCAACACAGCACTGAACACCAGATGGCCGAGCCAAGCAGCGTGAAGAGGGAAAATTTCAGATAATTCATCCGCACGATGCCTGCCGGAATGCCGATGAGATGCCGCACCACCGGCAGCAGCCGCGAAATGAAAATGCCCATCGCGCCGTAATGCGCCGACCAGCGTTCCGCGCCCGCCACCTTTTCGGCGGAGATGAAAAAGTATTTTCCGAAGTGCAGCACGAGCGGCCGACCGGCGAGCCGCGACGCCCAATACATCAATGTCGCGCCGAGCCACGAGCCGAGCGTGCCCGCCACCACGATACCCCAAAGGCTCAAGGCGATTTTTCCCGTGTGCGCCCAATGCGCCGCCGGTGGGATGACGATTTCGCTCGGCAGCGGGAAGATGGAACTTTCCACCGCCATCATGAACGCGACCGCGGGATAGCCGCCGGTTTGCAGCGCGTGATTATACCAATCGCTCAGGCTCTGGATGATTTGATGCATGAAGCGGTGTTTTATAGCGGAAAAAGAAATTGGAGCAAGCGGCAATCGGTGCGTTACGCCTGCAAAAAGAAATTCCGCTGTTTCGCGCTGATGGGCATTTCGAGTTTTTCCATCACCTTCAAAATATCTTCCCACACCTTGCGCTTCTCGCTCATCGCCTGGTTGCGCAGCAGATACGCCGGATGATACGTCGGCATCAGCGGAATGCCGCGATACGTCTGCCAGTTGCCGCGCAGCTTCGTGATGCCGAGTGTCTTGCCGAGCAACCCGTCCACCGCCGTCGCGCCGAGCGCCACGATGGCCTTGGGCTGGATCAAATCAATCTGCTCCTGCAAATACGGCAGGCACGTCGCGCGCTCTTCCGGCGTGGGCGGACGGTTGCCCGCGCTTTGGCCGGGCGTGTCCGGCCGGCATTTCAAGATGTTCGCGATGTAAACGTCGCTGCGCGAAAGGCCGGTGGCCTGGATGATTTTCGTGAGCAACTGACCGGCGCGGCCCACGAACGGCTCGCCCTGCTCGTCTTCATCCGCGCCCGGCGCCTCGCCGACGAACATCAACTGCGCGTCAATGCTCCCGACGCCGAACACGACGCTTTTGCGCGACGCCGCGAGGTGCGGGCATTTCACGCACGCGAGCGCGCGGTCGCGCAAAGCGATGAACGCCGCGGCTTTTTCCGGCGCCGAACTGGTGATTTCAATTTTGAGATTTGAAACTTCAGATTTCGCGGCGGCAACGGGAGTTGAAGCAGAAACTTTTTTTGGCGGCATGGAAATGGTGGGGTCGGTTTTGACGGCCGGAGGCGCGGGAGTTTTTGAAATTGGCGATTGGAAATGGGCGGCTGGAACTTTCGCCGGCAGCGCCAGCGCGCGGAGCGTTTCCGGCGCAACGGCGACATGGCGGATGCCGCGCGATTTCAGCCCTTCGAGGTGCTGGATCGTCGCGTCGAGGAGTTGCCGGTAGTCGTCGGACACGTCGCCATCGTAGCGATTGCGCGGCGAAGCGCAATCCGCCACCGTCGGTTCGACGAGCGTGTTCTTTCCGTTGCACATAATCCGAACTTGACCTGTGCCGGTATTTCCTAACACTCACACGGAACATTCCACCTCAAAATATGATTACACCTATCCAGACTTCCAATTCATCGGGCACCAAAGGCGGAAGCCTGTTTCGCACGGCGGATGGCAAAAATCTCTTCGTCACCTTTGCGCTGGTGACCTCGCTCTTTTTGCTGTGGGGCTTTTGCAACGGGATGATTGACATCCTCAACAAGCATTTTCAAAACACGCTGCACATCAATAAATTTCAGTCCGGCTTCGTGCAGTTCGCCAATTACCTCGCCTATTTCCTCATGGCCATCCCCGCCGGCCTGCTGGCGCGGAAATTTGGCTACAAGGGCGGCATCATCATCGGCCTCGTGCTCATCGCGGCGGGCGCGTTCTGGTTCATTCCCGCGACGCAGATAGGAACGTATTGGGCGTTTCTCACCGGCCTGTTCATTCTTGCCGCCGGCATGACCTGCCTGGAAACCATCGCCAATCCCTACACCACCGTGCTCGGCCCGTCGGAGAGCGGAGCCACCCGCATCAATATCGCGCAGACCTTCAACGGCGTGGGCTGGATCCTCGGCCCGATTGTCGGCGGCCATTTCGTGTTTGGCGGCGGAACAGCGGCGGATGCCAACGCCGGACTTTATCTGCCATATCTGGGAGTGGGCATCGTGGTAACGGTGTTGATCGTGGTCTTTGCGCTGGCCTACGTTCCCGACCTGCACGCGGAAGAAGAAGTGAAAGCGGAAGTGGAAGGCACCGGCAAAAAACCGCTGTTCAAGCGCTGGCACTTCACGCTGGGTGTGGCGACGCAATTTCTCTACGTCGCGGCGCAGACGGGCATCTTCAGCTTCTTCATCAACTACGTTGTGGAAAATGACAAAACCATCACGGAGAAACAAGCTTCGACGATGTTAGGTGCGTTCGGTTTTGGCCTGTTCATGACGGGTCGGCTATGTGGCAGCGCGGTCATCAGCATCAGCAAGCCGCATCGCGTGCTGGCGACTTACGCTGGGATGTGCGTCATCCTGACGGCCATTGCGATGGGCGGCGGCAAGCTGGGTTTCTACGCGCTGCTGGGCACGTTCTTCTTCATGTCCATCATGTTCCCAACAATTTTTGCGCTCGGCATCCGCGGCTTGGGCGAACACACCAAATTCGCCTCGTCGCTCATCGTGATGTCCATCGTGGGCGGCGCGATTGCCCCGCCGCTGATGGGACACATCGCCGACATCTCCTCGATGCGCGCCGGCTTTGCGCTGCCGCTGATCTGCTTCGTGTTCGTCGCCCTCTACGGTGCGTTCTGGCAAAAGCTAGAGAACAAAGACCGCGAGGCGTGAACCCATTTAAACGGCTATAGAATTAAAATAAAAGCGGTGGTGTGAAAATTGTTTCACGCCGCCGCTTTTAATTTGCCCCGCCGGGGTCAGGATTTTTCGCCGTAGTTGATGGCCATCGCGCCGCCGAGGAGATTGATGACTTGCACATTTTTCAAATTCAGCGTGTGCATTTTTTCAGCGACGGCAAGTTGGGCGGGATAATGTTTCAGCGATTCCAAAATATAAGCGTAAGCCTGCGCATTGCCGCAAAACAACAGGCCGATGAGCGGCACGGACAGCCGCAGGTGCGTGAAATAAATCGCGCGCCACAGCGCGTTCGGCGGCTTGCCGAAATCCAGCACGATAAGCCGTGCGCCGGGTTTGGCCACGCGGAACATTTCGTCCAACCCGCGCTCCCAACTCGTCAGATTGCGCAGGCCGTAGCCGACGGTGACCACATCAAAAGAGTTTTCGGGAAACGGCAATTGCTGCGCATCGCCTTGGAGGAATTGCGGATTGCGAATTGCGGATGACGGAACTTTTTCTTGCCGCTCGCCAGCAATCCCCAGCATTTCGGCGCTGAAATCAAGCCCGATGGTTTCCGCGCCGCGCCGCGCGAGGGCGAATGCAATGTCGCCGGTGCCACAGCACAAATCCAGTGCGCGCGTGCCGGTTTTGATTTGGGCCAGCGTGGCGACCCGGCGTTTCCATTGCCGGTGCAGTCCGAAGCTTTGCAGATCATTTAAAAAATCGTAGCGACGGGCGATGCGGGCAAAGAGGTCGTTGACCTTGCGGGCGCGTTCTTCGCCGGAGACGTAAAATGGATTGCTCACCGGCGGAGTTTAGCGGGTGGATATGCGCGAGGCAAAGCAGAGAAATTTCTTTGCGAAAGGCCGTTGTTTTGCTAATGTGTTTCCCCAGCGGTAAGCCCTTTTTTGAAAAGGCATTTGGCGCAATCCGATTATGAATACACAACCGTCTGCTACAGTGCCCAAAAAAATCTTGGTAGTGGATGACAATGAAATCATTGTCAAGTCGCTGTGCCTGAAACTACAGGGCGCGGGTTATCAGGTGCTCACTGCCCTTGACGGCGCGGAAGCTGTGGCCGCCGCCCGGAAGGATAGCCCTGATTTAATCCTGCTGGATCTCTCCTTCCCGCCGGATGTTGGCGGGGTGCCATGGGATGGCTTTCGCATCATGGAATGGTTTCACCGACTGGATACCGCGAAAAAGATTCCCATCATCATCATCACTGGCAGCGAAGATCCAAAGACCAAGGAACGCGCCACCGGTGCCGGTGCGGTGGCATTTTTTCAGAAACCGCTGGAACACGACTATCTGTTGAAGGTGATTCGGGCGACTTTGGGGGAACCGGTTAAACCTTGAGAAATTCAGGCTTGCCTGCGGCGGCGACTGGCTTATTATCAATTCACTTTCGGACGCGAGCGTAGCTCAGTTGGTAGAGCATCACCTTGCCAAGGTGAACGTCGAGGGTTCAAATCCCTTCGCTCGCTCCATTTCTTTTCAGCCGGTTAAATCCCAATAATCATCAACGAACACGGGGCTATTTTGCTTTCAGCCCTTTTGTCTACACGCCTACCCCTAGCCCTAAAAAGTCGATTTATGACGATTGTATGACTGGAGGGGGTGCTGCACCGCTCAAAAAATCCGTTCTTGAGAGGTGCTATGAGTAAAGCATCATTCCCCCAAGCGGTGGAGTATCGCGGCAACAAAGCCGTGATTTATCGCCAGAACCATCGAACCCAACTGCGCTACGAAGTTCGCTATTACGACGTGGACAGCACCCAGCAGCGCGTTACCTTCGCGACCGCTGAAGCGGCCAAGGAATTCGCCGAGGCGACCGTCCATGAATTGGCAACCAACCGCTCAAACTTCATCACCCTGCGTGGACGGGATGCCCACGATTACCAGCAGGTGGTGGACTTGCTGTCGCCCATCGGTCTGACACTCCGGGATGCGGCGAACCTTGTTGTCGAAAGCAATCGGCTGCTGGCAGGCAGTGGCGATCTCATGGGTGCGGTCAGGTATTTCGTGGACAATCGTCCGAGGAAGGCCACGGATGTCACCGTCCGTCAGGTTGTGGACGAGTTGCTGGACTTGAAACGGCGCGAAGGTTCCATTGGCCCGCTGCATATGCGCGACCTGCGCAACCGGCTGGGGCGCTTTGCCGACCACTTCAAGTGCCCAATCTGCAAGGTCAGTTCCACGGCGATCAGGGAGTATCTTCTCGCTCTGCCGGTTGGTGAACGAACTCGGCACAATATCCGCACCACGCTGGCGACGCTGATTAACTTCGCTGCCAATGAAGGCTACCTGCCCGCCGACCACAAGGGTGTGCCGCGCCCCACCAAACGCCGCCGGGTGAAGCTGGCCGTTCAGGTGTTCACCGTCGAGGAGATGTCGAAGCTGCTGAAGGCCGCCACGGGTGATCAACTGGCAGCCCTCGCCATCTGCGGCTTCGCCGGAGTGCGAGCCGAAGAAGTGAAGCGCCTGCACTGGGAGCACCTGAACTTTGAGGAGGGCCATATCGTCGTGCCGGATGAGGTCGCCAAGTGCGAAGAGCGCCGCATTGTGCCGATGTCTGACAATCTTCGTGCTTGGCTGTTGCCGCTGCGCCGCCACTCCGGCCCGGTGTGCCGGTTTACCAACCTCGCCATCGTGTTCAGCCGGATGGCCAAGCGGGCGGGCATCGCATGGAAACGCAACGGACTGCGCCACTCCTTCATCAGTTACCGGGTGGCCATCATCAAAAATGTTGCGCAGGTCGCCTTTGAGGCGGGAAACAGCCCGGTGATGGTTCACCGGCACTATTTGAAATGCGTGTCCGAGGCCATGGCGCATAAATGGTTTGCCCTGTTCCCGGAAGCTGCGCCGCTGGTTGTGAAGGCGGAATAAAGCTCGTCACGCATCTGTCATGGAGGCTGTCGAAATATGTCGGCAGCCTCCATTTTACCTGACCAAGTTTCCGGCGGAATCTGTTCTAGGAGGAGATGAATGAAATACCTGATAATTCAAGTCGGCCTGACGAACAGTATATTTCAAAGCTTGAAATGGCCCGCCGGATGGATGTTAGCTCCCGCACGATTGAAATCTGGATGCGCGAGGAAAAGGTGCCGTTTGTAAAAATCGGGCGCACGGTGCGCTTCAATTGGGGCGATATTCGTGAGCACTTGTCTCGCCAGCAACGCCTGAACGCTCCACCTGAAAACCAACACAGTTCAGGTGAGCATTCGCGCGAGCGGTTGAAGGGCTTGGCCACCTCGATCCGCAAACGGCATCGGATGACTGCAAGCCCTGCAGCTGGGGATACCTTGGTCAGCAACTAAACGCCACGGCACCGGCACCCACGGCATCGGCAGGCGCGGGGCGGGCGGGCGGTATTGGCGGCACCCCGGCTGGTGGCCGTCCCCAGTAAAAATTCCGCTTTCTTTTGACGTATCATCTGAATCTTTTGGTTCTTAGCGCGTCCACACGGCGTTTCGGTGGCACCGGCATTCTTGGGCTGTGAGCGTTTACAGCGCCGGACAAGGCGTGGCTCGGTCAACCGGGAACCTATCCCTCAAAAGATAAAACACGATTTTTGACGATTGATTGCCCCGGCAGCCTATTTACGCAGTTCTTTACCCAGACCTCGACGCTTTTAGCAAGCTGGCTCGGGCGGGAAATGGGCTGCCCGGGACGGACATTTTGGAGAAAGCCGTTCTAGTGTCTCATGACAGAGAATGATTTTATGCACTCTTACCTTCCCAACATCGCCAAGGTATATGGCATCAACGCAGCTTTAGTTTACCAGCACATCAGTTGGTGCTCCGAATATGGCCGCCATCGGTTCGTGCCCCTGACCGTGGCCAAGCTGGCCAAGCGCTATCCCTACCTCGGCACTAAACAGATCCGCAAGGCGCTGCATAAACTGACCCGCCCGGCCCGCAACCGCCCCGTGATCGTGGTCTGCAATAAAGAGGGTCGCTCATGGAGCTACGCGCCTGTTCCTGAATACAACAAGGCGGCGACCCGGTATCACGTGGATTTTGAAACCGCCTGCAGATTCGGCGTTACCGAGGGGATCATCATGGCCAACTTCGGCTTTTGGATCCGGCAGAACTGGGAGCAGCGCAGCCAGCCCGTCCGGGACATGCTCTCGCCGGACACCTTCGACAACCTCCTGCAGATGGAGCGGTTCATCTACACGTTCACCAAGGAGCACGCATTTCACCACATGCGCATCTCCGACTGGGTGGACGAGTTTCATCCTTACCTGAGCTTGAGCAGTGCTCAGCGCGCCTTCGCCCGGCTGAGAGTGGCAAAGCTGTTGGATATGACCTTCGGCTCAAACAAGCTTCCGATCTGGTATTTGCCCCCGGGTGCGATGGATAATTTTGTGCGTAACCAGTTGGTTAGAATGGGTTTATTTTCATGCCTTGAAAAGCATAATGTCAAAAGGGCAAATACCGTGTCAAAAGGGCAAATGCGAAGTCAAAACGGCAAATGAACAGGACTCAAATTTCTCAAATTCAAGCACTTATGGCGCGCTTATAGAAGCCCATATTATAGAAGCCTCAGTTATAGAAGACGGTTTACAAACATTAACTTTGTCTCAACCAGCCTCACGTCTCGCTGACGCTCGTCGTGATTCCGAGGTTGAGACTAAAGTTGGAGCGTGTCCTGTGGACTTTGCTTGGGAACTCTCCGGAAAGAAGATGAAGGAACTGATTCGCAGACTAGATCCCGATGTAGCCAAGCGAATTGAATACCTTAATAAGCCCTATTTACCGGTAATCAAGAAGGAAGAGAAGCTGGATGACTTCGGTCTTCCGGTTAAACGGAATTATGCCCGTAAACCGGTTGCCGGGTTTGATCCCAGTTTACCTCCAGAGGAACAGGAATTCGAGCAGGCTTGGGATGAACGCTTCGGTAGTTAGCGTCAGCTTCACATATTTTCCGTTCTTAGAGATACCGGCGGCATATCGCCGTCGGTGAAACACGAAAAAACTATGAAGATGAAAATAGACAAAGCGGCCAAGCCGCAGAACGTAAACACACCTGATACCTCCCCGGCACCAGCGCACGCGGAGGCAGCACTGACGCCGGGGCAGCCTGCCGCTGAAACGCCTGCCAAGGCGGACGAGAAGCCCGTGCAGGACGTCGTCCAGAAAATTGAGCCGCGAACTGGATCGCTGGTCAGATTGGCAGGCCAAGCATACAAGCTAGACCACCCGCGTCGGCCCGGCTGCGCCACCAGCGCGGCGCGGTCGGCCCCTCGGACGGCTGCCCGGTCGCGGCGGCCTGCACCCATTCGCCCGGGCGGCAGCGGCTTTGGCTTCTGACTTAAGCTCTTTTTTCCCGCGCTTCTGTGCCCCAAGAAGCACTGCTTCCGGCTGCTTGTAAATCCGGACATCCTGCTCCCGCGCGGCGAAGTGAATTAACTTGTTGTAGAAGTCGCGCTGTGCCGCCATGAAATCCGTGACGACGAATTTTTTAACCCACAGGGTTGGGCAGTAAACCAAAATCCGACCTCGGTGGGCAAAACAAAGCTCGCCAACAATGCCGTCGTTGAAAATTAGCTGTTGGCCGCGACGGCGTCGGCGGCCATGGACTACGCCGGTGATTTTGCTCAGTTGGTTGCGCGGTTGCGATGCAAGTTTCCGGGCGGCGGCGGAAACGGTTTCCGGCGGCGGTGCGCTTTCGGTTTTTCTGGCAACGCCTGCCGAAGTGCTGGGCGCAGAATTTTTAGTTTCCGCCTCAAAATGAATAGGCTGCGCGAAAGACTCAGGTTTAACCGGCACCGCTGCCACGGAGGCAGTAACAGCACTGACGGCTTGCTTCGCAGGCATCTTAGCGACAGACGATCTTCGCCGTCTGACCGATGGCGGCTTCAGAACTGGAGAATCGCTGATCCAATTTTTCCCGAACGAGAACGCCAACCCAAGTTCGCGCAGCCGTTTCAGCCTATCGATGAACTCACGCGCCAGCGCGCGCCCTGCCGCCCGGGTGGCAGGCTCCTGATCGGCAACAACAGCGCTGATTAGGCTCATTTGCGGGCATTTTTCGGCACCGCGCAGGCGGTTAAGCAATAGCACATCGCGCCAGTCGAGCGTTGGCGGCGCGGGAGTTGGTTGTGGTTTTGGCAAAGCTTGCTGACGCGCCATGCGAGCGGCAAACACTTCTTCCGGTTCAATAAAGAGCATGCCTTAATTACGACACGGATGAAAACGGCGGCGGGCTGTTGCACCACAAGCGCGTCATACGACATGTTCGGCGTATACACGTTTAATGGACGTGGGCCGAGTAGTTACATGGGATTCGGGCGACTGGCCACGCAAGTCGCCCGCTTGCTAGACCTCTGAGGAATTTCTAGCAAACCCGCGCCCACACTTGCCCGGTGTTGCCGCGTGGTTCACTATGCCAGCGTGCAACCGTCACCCCAGCCGCACACACCGCCGCCCGGCATCCGACAGATTTCCGCCCGCACCCGGCGGCAGGCGATGGACTGGAGCCTTGTCCTTGCCAGTCAGGGAATCGAGCACCGGATTGACCGGGATGAAGCCACCGACTGGGTGCTGACCGTTACGGAATCCGATCTTGAACGCGCAATCGACCAAATCCGCCTATACCGCTTGGAAAACCGACACTGGCGGTGGCGGTGGCCGGTCTTCCAGCCCGGTATGGTTTTTGACTGGCGCTGCTTTGTTTGGGTATTGCTGAATATTTTCTTTTATTGGTGGAGCGAAACCCACGCCGATCTGCGGTCGCCGGGGATAATGGACGGAACCGC
>Ga0114951_10002767_pt1 | contig 19276 bp, 12 predicted proteins | sample AM7aDNAmetaG_FD_88677 | JGI IMG/M metagenome (GOLD analysis project Ga0114951, IMG submission 88677) | Freshwater microbial communities from Finland to study Microbial Dark Matter (Phase II) - AM7a DNA metaG | ecosystem: Environmental > Aquatic > Freshwater > Lake | place: Finland: Lake Alinen...
CAAACAGTACCCTCGTAATAATAGAGTTCGGGGCGTTGCGTATTCCAATCACCCGGCACAAACAGGGTTTTATCTGTTGCGAAATTCCATTCCTGCAATACCGACTTATCTACAACATCTTTGTCGGTGCTGTAGCCAAAACCATCTTTGAAAGGCTCTCGACGATAATCGTAGTAGCCATTTTCGAATGGATCTACAATCGTTTTCCATTGTCCATCCAATGAAATCGTTGTTCGTTCCTCCACATTGATAATTTGGGGAGAAGTTTGAGCATTGACGCACAGTGTTGCAATCAATTGGAAAAGAAAAAGAATTCGTTTCATAAATCTACTTATTTTACTTTATTAAGAGCAAGCAAAAATACATCATTCTCTCTAATTTCCAGTTCTTTGACAAATAATTTATCGTTTTTCACTTCTACTATTGATTTTGAAATTGGAGCACCATTGTTTATCGTTTTAATCTGTTCAACCTGTTGTTTGGTCAACTGATTGGGTGAGCCCATATCCATATAAGTAGCATAAGCATCATTAACCCGATAGCCTGTTTGAAAAATTTCCAACACATACTTTCCGGTTGGAATATTGGTCAAATTAATCTTTACTTTTCCTTTCGGTTTGGCAGGCAAATCACGCTTGTAATACACCTGATTCAACTCCGAATCACCCGGATGCGTATTAGTAAAATCCCAAACCAATAGTTGCAAGTTCCCTTTTTTATCTTTACAAATCCACGAGGAAGAATCTTTGCTAACCAATTCTGTTTCACCCATTTTGTTTAGGAATTGGTACGAATAAAAAGCAGGTTTATTAATGTCTTGATAATTAATTAATCCAAAACCACCATGAAAGGGCGTGAATCGTGGACCTGCTTCTTCGAAAATATCTGTAAAAACCCAATACGACATAGAAGCGGCATTGTCGCCAATCTGTTTCAACTTTTCCAGAATAAAGGATGCCTCATGATAACTATCATGTATTGGATCTGAAGGGGTATAGGAAGCACTCCACTCTGTGTAATGTTGCGGGATGTTCGGTCTGGCTGAGTTTGCAATCTCTTTTTTCGTTCTCAGCACATCGCTCAAAATGCTATTCGAACGTTTTTCTAAAATAGTTCCGGACTCACCATACTCATCAAGGAAACCTCCTTTTACACCATAAGCATGTGTTGTAATAAAATCAATTGGGAGATTGTTTTTCGCACAAAATTCAATTGTTTCAGGAACCCATGCAGCACCTGCTGTGGCAGGACCACCAACCCGATAATCGGCAGAAACTCCTTTAATTGCTTTTGATGCATATTCGTACATTTTAAAATATTCGGCTTGTGTTCCGGTGAAAAATGCTTTTAAATTTGGCTCATTCCATACCTCAAAATACCACGTACTAACTTCTTCCTTGCCATATCGTTCGGTGAAATGTTGCGTTAGATTCCGAATGAGTCCAGCCCATTTGTCGTAATCCTTCGGAGGTGTAACGTTGCCACGCCACCAGAAAACTGTTTTTTGACCGCTTGCCAACGCCGATGGCATAAAGCCCAGTTCCACAAATGGTTTCATGCCAATACGATGTAAGAAATCGTATAATTCGTCAATATATTGATAGTTGTATTTCGGATTTCCATTTTTGTCTTCACTGTAAACTGCCATATCGTCGGTCAACAAGCCGTGCATACGAATATACTTGAAATCGCACTCTTTTTTCACATACATGAGTTGACGTTGCCAGTCTGCCCTTAAACCTTCGTTGGCACGACCAGCGCCAATACACTCTTTGTACATACGGCTGAAGTTGCCTTTTTCGTTATTGAAATCCAGATTGATAATTCGTTCCTGAATAGGCAGAATTGTTTTTTTCGACTTAGCAGCTTGTGCCGTGAAACAACTTACGGAGAAAAGTACAGTTGTAATCAGCAGGAGATTCTTGATTTTCATTTATTGGTGATATTTAGGAGTTATTTTATTAGAATAGTATTGAAAGATTGGGGTTTTAATTCACCTGAGAAAGTATTTTTCCCCAATTTAAAAGTCAATTTCTGCAGCTCATTGGATTCGTTTTGAGCTACCAATACAATGCTTTTATCAGGATTTACAAAAGCAAGTAGATTATTGAATTGGCCGCTTGTTTGAATCATTTTCGCACCAGGTTTCACGTAATGGCTGAGATGCTTCATCAGGTAATATTCGTAATTGTAATGATAAGTTTTTGCAGCCACGTCAACTGTTACTAATGAATTCTGCTGCCAACCCCAACGGCTGTAACCTCCTTTTTCGAGTGAGATATTCCAGTACATATAAGCACTTACGCCATTTGTAAAATAATGCTTCATCAAGTCCCACGTATAACAGCAGTAAGTCCAATCATTTTTGCTATCGCCACATTCTTGTTCCGATTGATAAAGTTTTAATTGAGGATAGTTCTTGTGAATTGAGGGAATGGCATTTTTGCCAGCCCATTGAAAACCTACTCCTTTGATATAGTTCCCGGCTTTGCTATCATTCAAAATGGTGTCTACTAAGGCCTTGTTAGGTCGCTCCATGGTGCCAAACATGATTTCAACATTCTGTATTTTCATTTCAGGTCCGAGGTACACACCAATAAATTCAGCTAAAGCCTTAGCCGTCCAGGTGCAACTTGGAAAAATCTGACAGGAATTAAATTCGTTTTGAGGCATTACCGTTGAGATATTAATTCCATTTTTTCGGTATTCCTGAATGAATTTTGAGAAATACAGAGCATACGATTTAAAATACTTGTCCTCTTGAATAAACATATTTGTGCCTTCTTTTCCCTGTTTATCACTAGGAAGACTGTTTTGAAAATTTTTCGCCAAACTGCCATTTGGTATGGCACAAGCGTAATGTTTATTCCATTTCATCCACGACGGTGGACTCCAGGGTGATGCCCAGAGTTTCAATTTTGAATTGAATTTCAATGCTGCTTTGATAAATGGAATCAATGTTTCCTGGTCGTTGGCAATGCTAAAATGAGCCATTCCAAAATCTCCTTCTGTTTCGTTGTACGAATAACAATCTCGCGAAAAATCATTCGCACCAACAGGCATTCGGCAAATATTGAAATTCGCTCCCTGATTTGGTGCAAACAATTCCTTCATAATGCTATTTCTGTCCTTTTCAGAAAGCGCAGCAAGGGAAGTCCATCCCAATTCATTAAAACAGGCACCGAAACCGTCAACAGTTTGCAAGGTTTTATTTACCAATAATTCTACATTCGGTTTATCTGTACTTTGTTTGCTGATTTTACCAATTTGCTTTTCCCACTGTGATTTTTCTGTTGTAGAAACCCATTCCACTTTTGAATATTGTGCTTTTATACCCGTTAATTGGAATAAAAACAGCAGAGTTAATAGTTTGATTTTCTGACTAATTTTCATCTTGTTATTTATTTAATAATGATTGGCAAACTATTCTGAATATCGTTAGCTGAAGTCGCCACATGCAATACAAACTCACCGGGCTCAACCACCCAGCTACTTGTTTTTTCGCTGTAAAAGGCCAAATCCTGCACCTTCACTTTCAGGGAAACAGACTTTTCTTCTCCAGCTTGTAAGAATACTTTTTGAAAAGCCTTCAACTCTTTTTTAGGACGTAAAACAGAACAATTAGTTTGACTGGCATAAATTTGAATAACCTCTGCACCAGCTCTTTTTCCTGTATTTTTCAACTTGAGTGAAACGGTAATTTCATCTGTTTTTTTGTATTCCTTTTTATCTGTTGCCGTATTGTATATTGCAAATGTTGTATATGAAAGTCCGTAACCAAAAGGATAAAGCGGCTTAATGTCTTTTGTGTCGAACCAACGATAGCCCACCAAAATATCTTCTTCGTAGCTTGTTTTTAAATCACGCCCCGGATAGTTTCCTAATGTATGAGCTGGTGACTGATTCAACGAAACAGGCATAGTAAAAGGCAATTTCCCCGAAGGAAACTCTTTGCCACTTAATACATCTAACACAGCATTTCCAGCTTCCATACCTCCATACCACGCCCAAACAAGTGCAGGAACACGATAAGCTATGCCCGACAATTCAAGTGGTGAACCTGCAATAATCACCACAATAGTCTTTGGATTTGCTTTGGTAACTTCCTGAATCAATTTTTCTTGTCCGTAAGGTAATCTGGCATGCATTCTATCAAACGATTCTGTGTCAAAATCATGATTTAAGCCGGCAAATACAATAGCAACATCCGATTTTTTAGCTTGTGCCACAGCTTCATTTATCAACTTCCAATCCACAGAATCTGTATTAAGTTGCCCTTTATTGGTATCTTCAAAAAACGAAGACTGTTTATTATAGCCTTGAGCAAAGTTTATTTTTAGGCTTTTTCCAAGCTTTTGTGTCAATGCTTGCAAAGGAGTAATTTCGTACAAAGTCTTGATTTCGGAACTTAACCCACCACCACAATGTTTACGGGTTGCATTGTCTCCGATTACTGCAATTGATTTCCATTCTTTGATATTTAAAGGCAAAAGTTCCTTCTCATTTTTCAAGAGAACAATTGCTTCAACTGCAGAACGGTAAGCTGCCTGCTGGTGTTCCTTGGTATTGATAGAACCTTTTTCGCGGTTTTTCTCGTCGAACATTTTGGTTTTAAACATAACCCGAAGAATGTTTGCAACTTTCTCATCCACCAAACTTTCTTTAATCCGACCTTCTTTCACCGCTTGTATAAGAGGATTTGCAAAATACCAGTCGTTGTAATCCGTTTTCACTGTTCCCATTTCGAGATCAAGACCGGCCAATGCTGCTTTATCGGTGCTGTGCACAGCATTCCAATCGGACATATATACTCCCTTGAAATTGAATTCATCACGAAGCAATGTCCTTCCTAAATAGCTGTTTTCTGCACACCAATCGCCATGAAACTTATTATAAGCTCCCATCACTGTCAATGCACCACCTTCGGTTACCGCAGCTTTAAAACCGGACAAATAAATTTCGTGCAAAGCACGTTCGCTTATATTTACATCAATAGTTGCACGGTTATCTTCCTGATTATTTCCCAGAAAGTGCTTCACGCTGGCTGCCACATCTTTTGTCTGTAATGCTTTGATATAAGCCACTGACAATTGAGAAACAAGGTACGGATCTTCACTCATGTATTCGAAGTTCCTTCCACAAAGTGGTGTACGAATGATATTAATTCCAGGTCCAAGTAAAACGTCTTTCTTTCGAAAACGAGCTTCTTCACCCAGCACATAACCACGTTGACGAACTAAATCTAGATTCCAACTGGCTGCCATGGCAGTTCCGGGAGGGAAACAGGTGGAAGAGTCATTTGTCCAGCCGGCATATTGCCAGTTGTGACGGTTCATTTCGGCACGCACACCGTGCGGTCCATCCGACAAAGCCCATTCAGGAATGCCTAAACGGGGAACTCCTGAAGTATAAAACTTTGAATTTCCATGTAACATCCCGACCTTTTCGGTCAATGTCATTTTCTTGATTAATTGCTGTATTCGCCTTTCTGTTTGAACATCTGTTTGCGAAAATGCAATTAAAGACAGTAATAAAAATGAGATAAGATTGGTGATTTTTCGTTTCATCGTTTGTGATAATATTGTTGAATTGAATTATTTCATTCCCAGATTTTTTCTAATCCAGTCCATTTTAAATTGATTGAAATCATCAGAAACAGCATGACCTAAATTTGGAAAAACAACGTATTCCTTTTTTGATTTTACATTATTATATGCAGCAAAATTGATATGTGGCGGACAAACATCATCCAATAATCCTGAGCACATCAGCATCGGAGCTTTAATCATTGGTGCCAGATTTTTTATGTCAATATAGCTAAGCGTATAAAATACATTTTCCCAAGTTGCTTTCTTGTCTTTTTCCACGAGATTTACAAATTCATTTCCGGGCCAAATAGCAACTTTAAAATAATACAGAAAGTCGGACAAAAATGGAATTTGAGGAACACAAAACTTAATGCGTTTATTATCAAGAGCAGCAGTTGCAAATGTGAGCGCACCACCCTGACTACCGCCTTCCACCACAATGCGGCTGGTGTCAACTTCAGCTCTCGAACACAGAAAATCAATTGCCCGAACACAATCCATATAAGCACCACGGTAAATGTACAATTCTTTATCTTTTACAAAATTCTGTAAGTATCCAGGGAATCCAGGATTCACATCATCCTTACTATTGCCGTGTCCGCGAATGTTTAAGCCAAAACTAACAAAATCATCGCCATAATTCAAGTCTTGAGCGGTTGTGGTGGAACTGTAACCCTGCACTCTTAAGATGGCAGGATATTTACCAGCTTTGGTTGGAATTGAAAGCCAACCTCTCACCAATACATTGCCCAACGAGCGCATTTCCACCAAAAATATAGTGTGACCTTTTGTACAAAGACTGTCCTTTTTGATAACTTTATATTGTGGTTCAACAGCTTCTAATTCTTTCTTTGCCCTTTCCCAGTAATTTAGAAAATCGGGTTGAGCATCGACTGCAGATACTACCTTTTCAGGTTCATATGCGAATGAAAAATCACTTTCCTTGGATAGAAGTTTGCCCTCAAATCGAACCGTAACTTTATAAAATCCCGGTTTTAAATTCTTTATTGGAAAACTAATCTTCTTTTCGGCTTTTTTTCCTATTTCAGTTTCAATAATTTGAGTTGAAATTGGCTCCTTAAAATCGGAAATCACATTTATTGTCACTTTACCTTTAAATGTAGTTGCTAAATTATTTTTAATTGACAATGGAATTATAATGTCTGAAGCTCCCAGTAAAACATGATTTTGTTCCTTAAATGCAGGAGCTATCGTGAAATTGTCGGCAATACTTTTTACAGTCAATTCTACCGGTTTTGTACACATTCCACCCTGTCCACCACCGTCATAAACCCTTACAGCAATCACATTGGGTTGATTCCATAATACTTTGTCCACCGAAATTGGATATTCACGTAAGGTACTATGAGCAGAAGCAAAATAAGGAGGAAATCCACCCGTTTTTCCAAGTAATTCTCCATTCAAATAAGTAATATCAGCATCATCAATTCGTCCTAATCTCAAGATTAAGCCACCGTATTTTTTAGCATCTTCTTTTAATTTAGAAGAAATGAAAACACTTGTTCTATACCAGGCATAACCATCGTAGCCATCATAACTCTGATTCTCCCAAGCAGAACCAGCGGCGATTTCTTTCCAGTCATTATCATTAAATGAGGGTTTTGCCCATTCCACATTATCACCTGTTTTGAACTTCCATTTTTCGGGCAATAAGCCCTGTGCGTTGAGGTTGATAAAACTCATGCAACTAATAAGAAAACCGAAAACTAATTTTATATTCATGGTAGTATGTTGTAATTTTTTGTAGTTAGGAACTAATCCAAATTATTTATTTAGATAAAAGATAATCTGACATATAGACAAATACACCAGCCGTCCAACCCATCATGGCAGGCATTTCGTACTCGTTTTTCACCTTAATGGAACCATCGGTTATGTTGTATTTCTCCCAAAGGTTCTTTGTTTTTTCAAAATTATGAGAAGCGGTGCTGGTATACTTATAGGCAATACGGCTTGCAGCATCATCAAATCTATAATTTTGCAAGCCCTTAACTGTCAGGAATTGAATGCACGGCCAACCATTTGGATAATCCCATTGATAATTGCCATTTCTTTCCCCTGAATTACAAGCCGCAACACCAAATTTGTATTCCAATTTGGGTAAACTTGCCAAAATGGTTTTTGCTTGTTGTTTGGTTACAACTTTTGACCAAAGTAAACTAAAAACCGCAGCGGAATAGACTGTTGAATGTTTCCTGTTTACAAAGTCGTAATCATAGAAAAGTCCATCTTTTGAATTGAACAAATATTTGTCTATAAGTCCTTTCCGCTTTTCCGCTAATTTTTTCCATTTTTCAACTTCGGAAGGTTGAATTTGGGAGTAGAAAAACGCAAAGTTCATTTCGTACATATATAAATTGCTATTCAAATCAACCGGACAAAAGGCCTCGCACCGATTCTCAAAACGCGGATTATAATCCCAACCCGATTCGCATTCAGAGAAAAAGTGTGAACCTATTTTTATTTTGTCTGCTTCTGAAAGATTGGTTGTATCCGATTTCAGCCCCAATCTTTTTGATCCTTCCCGAAATGCCTGCATTTTATTTTGGTCGGTGGCATTGTTAGAATAATGATTTAACCCAATGTGAGTCATGCGTTTGGTCATCCAAAAAGCATATTCTTTTTCGAGCGTTGGCAGGCACTTTTTCAACCAGGTTACATCCTTTGTTTTATTGAAAACATCGCGAATCATCATGCTTAAATAAGGTGGTTGCGATCGGTCCAAAAACCATGTTCTGTTTCCGTTAGGCATAAATCCAAATCGATCAACCAAATACAACATGTCTTCGCAATTATTTTGTGCTTGTGCCACATTCCCATCTAGAATAAGACCGATATTGGTAAAATAAGTATCCCAATAATACATTTCCTGAAAGTTACCTTTTACACAAGGAACTGTGTATGGATAGGGTAAGCCAATAAAAGTTCCGTTATCTTTTGGGTTTGTTCGTATTGTATTTGTCCAATTTGATTGAATAAAACTACGCACGTTTGAAATCGAGGTTCTTTCTGATTTGGAAAGTTCCATTTTAGTTTCAGCCTTAAGTTTGCTTGCACCAATTTGGAAGCTAATACAAATGCATAGAATCCAATAAAATGTTTTTTTCATGAAAAATATAATTTGAATTTGAGTCGCTTTATCGACTAAATATTGGTGTTAGAAACCTTAATCCATCATCAATGCTTTGTCGCCAATAAGTCCATTCATGCTTTCCAGCTCTTACTCTAAATTCATGCATTACGTTGCGCTCATTAAGTATTAAATTCAATTGGGAATTTCCCAAAATCAATGCATCTTTATCTCCACAATCTATATAGTATTTCAACGCATTTAAATTCGAAACTGGAAGGATAGAAGCCAATTCCAATACACTATTCATTTTCCAAACTTTAGGCAACTCATCACCATTGAGTTTTCCGTAACAATTATTCGAGTTTCTTTCTCCCAATTTCAGACGGTTCTTCATAAAACTATCTGAATAAACTGCTGAACTAAAAGCCAGACAAGCAGCAAATTTATCAGAATGTTTCATAGCATATAGTAATGAACCATAACCACCCATTGATAAACCTGCAATTGCACGAAACTCTTTTGTTGCGCGAATACGGTAAATCTTTTCGATAGTTGGGATAAAATCTGTAAAAAAAGCATCTTCGTACCGAACCGTTGTATCATAGTTGTTAATATACCATGTTTCTCCTGCATCCGGCATTACAATTATCATTGGAGTGAATTCCGACTGACTTGTCAGTTTGTCAATCGCCTTTTCTATTTCCCCAAATTGAATCCACGATGTTTCGTTATCACTATAACCGTGAAGTAAATACAACACAGGATAGGAACGTATAGAAGTAGTATAATCAGCAGGAAGATAAACTGAATACTTAATATCCCGTCCCAAAGTTTTACTACTTAGTGTTAGACTTTCTTTTATTGTCCCTCTATTGGTTGTGGTTTGTGCATTTGAAATCCAAATGGAAGTAAGCAAAAAGATAATCAACCCTATTTTAGTTTTCATTCCCCAATTGTTTAAAGTATTATCTGATTATTTCCAAAGTCCTGCATCGTTCAGAATTTTGGTATAACTATCGCCTTTGTTGACACGGTTTTCTATTTTCAAAATCCTGTAATTATTTAATGGTATGGAAGAAATTCCACCATTCAATCCTCTGAGAATTCCATTCCAGCTTTTTCCGGGATGCCCCCACAGACCTTCTCCGTACAATGTATTCGAACCGGCAATGTCAACCACTACCATCCCATATTTTTGCATAGCTTTGGCAACGGCAATTTCACCCGGGTATAAGTTGAATTTTGATAAATCAAGTTTTGGGTCTAACTGAATAATTGAACCTTCTGGGATTCCTCCCACAATAAAGCCATCTGTCCAAATAGCCGGAAAAGTGTGTTCTTTGTAAGCATTTACACGGGTGGCACAAGCTAATTTGTGATTAATTTCACCTTTTTGAACTTCGTCCAACATAATCAGCCCGGCAATAGCAGGTACTCCGGCTGCTCTGCTAGGTCCGTAATAGTGAATACTTTCGCTATCTTTTACCTTGAATGACTTTGGCGAAAAAAGCCCATTCCCGTTAATGCTGTATTTCATACCGGTTTTGGAAGTCCAGCTGCCATCTTGGTTTTTCTTCAAGCCCCACATGTCCCAAGCAATTCCTTTTTTCCAATCAATTAAAGCACAGTGAGCATCTTCCTGAGGGTCAGCCTGAGCATCGAGTGGTATTGGCACTAATTCCTGATCAAATTCTTTTCCATGTCCATAGGTTTCACGGGCTGTATTCCATCGCTGTTGCTCTTGTTTGCTGAGGAAATGCAATTTTATTTTATATCGTGGTGTTGAATCATTTACTTCATAAACAGGAATTGTCCATTCAGTCAGGTTGATTCTGAAAAATGGCCCATTTGGTTCTTTCTTCAATAATTCCACAAAATGGTCACTCTGTGGATCTATTTGAGGGTTATCTGGTAATGGTTGATTCCAAAAACTATCGTTTGAAAAGAATCGTCTACCTTCTTTAATTGAATTTACAGCTTTAGTTGATTTTATTTTTGCTACTATTGGTTGCAGTACAAATCCCCCAAAAATTACAATTAAAATGATGGAGATTTTATATTTAATTTTCATAACTGTCTGTTTATTTGTGTTATAATCGACATTTAAAATTCGGGTTGAGACATAAACGTCTAAATCAAAGCCTTATCTTTGAAAATTTTTAATAATTCTTCTGGTCAAATGTAGAAGAAAGTATTCTGAAAAATACGATGAAAGAATTAGGAAAAAAAATAAGCCATGACTACAGAATAATCTGAGTCATGACTTATACTTATTAAATTATCAGAATCCCGGAGTCTGATTTGATGCTCCAATTTTTGCATTTGAGTTAACTTCCTGTAATGGAATAGGTAAATAACCATCAGGATTTTTTGGTGTATAAAGTAGTGGCAATTTAGAAATCTTACCATTCCGATACCAACGTTTCAAGTCATTGGCACGAACTTCTTCAAAAGCTAACTCTACACGACGTTCATGTACAATAGCATTAAAGACTTCATCTTTGGTTGAACAAGGATAACTGCCAACAATAGGATAATGAGGCATTTGAACTGTTGCACGGTCGCGAACTTGGTTCATAATAATAATTGCTGAATCACTTCTGCCAAGTTCGTTGTAGCATTCCGCCAAACTTAAAAGCACATCAGAATAACGGATAACACGTTGGTTAATTCTGCCAGAATACCAACCTGCATCACTAATGTAAGTTACAGTAGACTTTCTCCAACTGGTTTTGATTGAAGCTCCATTGTATGTTGAAGCATTACCATTTTGTTTCGCAGCTGTAAGTGTTTTTCCGGGTTGATATTGATCACCAGTAAAATAGATTGTGAATTTCAAACGCGGGTCAGTTTTAGCAAAACCTTTTTCAACACATTCATATTCTGCTAATAAATTATCAGATGGTATCATATTTCTCCAGGTAGTAGCAGAAATATAAATATGTCGGAGTGAAGCGCCTGCTGTTGTCTCATTACCGTCACCATTCCATGTCATTGAATAGTTATCACTTCCACCAAAATTAATCTGGAAAAGTGATTCATTATTAATTGAGACAGCTTCCACAAAATTATCCATATAATTACTTGACAATGCAAGCTTTCCACTGTTCACTACCGGTAGAAGCTGCTCTTTTGCTTTTGCATAGTTTCCTTGTTGGAGATATGCCTTTGCCATAAGTGCTCGGGCAGCATATTGGGTAGCTCTACCACCATCAACACTTGCTACTGCTGGAAGATCTACTATTGCATCAGCCAAATCTTTGTAAATTTGAGCATAAACATCAGCTATTTCTGCACGAGGCTGAAATCCACCTAACCTTTCAACTATTTCAGTGTAAATTGGCACTTTCCCCCAGTTTACAACCAGTTCATAATAAGCCCAGGCACGTAGAAATTTTGCTTCAGCAACCCGTTGCTTCCGAATGGTTTCATCTATTTTCTGAACACCGGGAGCTTTTTCTATCACCACATTGGCTCGATGAATCATTCGATACCATCCGTTCCAAACACCACCCATTACATCATTGGTTGCGTCATAAGTTCCATTTAAAATTGTCACATAGTGTACCTCGGTCTGTCCTCCGCCTAATGTGCAATCATCCGATTGATATTCGTTTAGCCAAAAATAAGATAAAGATAATAAATTTCCGCCCTTTGCTGCAGAATAAACTGCTGAAACAGCTGCATCGAGTTGCGCGGGGGTTTTGTAGTAAGAATCTGATGTCATAGCACCGGGGTTCTCTAAGTTCAGAATTTTATCATCGCATGACCAGAGGAACATTGAGCCTATGGTTAATACCAGTATTAAATATTTCGTTTTCATAATATTATATCTCTTTTTAAATTTTAGTACATTAGAAACCTACTTGTATACCACATAAGAAAGTTTGCGGTTGTGGATATTGTCCATAATCAATACCTTTAATCAAATTCGCATTATCAAGCCCTGAACGATTACCAATTTCAGGATCATAACCTGAATATTTTGTAAATGTCAATAAGTTTTGACCTGAAGCGTAGATCCGAATTTTTTGAACATTTCCTTGTGTAAGAGATTTTAAGAAATCAGCAGGAACTGTATAACCAATAGTCAAATTCTTCAATCTCAAATAAGAACCATCCTCAATAAAGCGATCAGAAACGCGGGCATTTCTATTAGGATCACCAGATACAGCACGTGGAATATTGGTATTTGTGTTAGTTGGAGTCCACGCATTCAGAACCTGTGTCCCGGCATTAAATAAACGAGTCATACCTTCAAGTGTTACCCTGTTAGCATTGTAAATACTACTGCCGTAAGTTCCTTGAAAGAAAGTAGTAAAGTCAAAACCTTTGTAAGTCAATGCTAAATTGAAACCATATTGGAATTTAGGCAAATAGCTGCCAAGATTAGCACGGTCATAGGCATCAATTTTACCATCAGGTAAACCATTTGGCCCTGAAAGGTCTTTAAACTTAATGTCACCTGGTTTTGCCCCAGCTTGAGTCGGAGCTGCATCAATTTCTGCCTGAGTTTGGAAAATTCCATCAGTTTTATAACCATAAAATTCCTGAATAGGATCACCTACTCTTGTTCTTGTTATAGGGTCTCCGCCAAAATCAGAATTAGCACCTGCGAATATCTCACTTGTTGGCAAGTCGAGTTTCAATACTTCATTTTTATTAGCAGATATATTGCCTGAAACATTTAAATGAAAATCACCCAATTGCTTATCATAACCAACCTGGAACTCAAAACCTTTATTCGACATACTACCAATATTAGTAGATGTAGATTGTGCATAACCTATTGAAGGTGCGGGTGTAACACTTAAAATCAAATTGTCTGTTAATCTATTGTAGTACTCTGCCGAAATTGAAAGTGAATTATCGAATAACTTCAAATCAATACCGATATTGGTCATATTAGTAGTTTCCCATTTCAAATCTTTATTTCCTAACTGATCAAAGAAAGATGCAGGTGATTTTGTAGTACCTAACATATAAAAAGAACCATTTACATTTTCGTTCGACTGCCAAACGTAATTACCAATACCATTAAACCCTGTTTCACCATAACTTGCTCTAATTTTTAAATCAGAAATAGCATCTACATTTTTCAAAAATGATTCTTCTTTCAAACGCCATCCCCCAGAGAATGATTTAAATTGACCCCATTTATTTCCCGGAGCAAATTTGGAAGAACCATCAGCTCGATAACTTGCACTCAACAAATATTTACCGGCATAAGAGTATTGAACACGACCAATATATGAAATTAATGCTTCTTGAGTTAACCCTCCAGCCAAATACAAATCGGTGGGGTTTGATAATTGTTGTACTGTATTGTCTGGTAAATTTCCACCTGCATTCAGACCATAAGAGTCAATTTTTGTCTGTTCTGCAACCAATACTGCATTAATATAATGATTACCAATTGTTTTGTCTGCTGTTACCTGATTTGTAAACATCCAGTTTGAACCGGTTGCACGATAGTCATTAATAGCTTCTTTAGTCAAAGAATGATAGGAGCCATCCACAAAAGTCGGTGTAACTGCAAAGCGTCTACCACTATTGAACTCCAATCCAACTGTTGACTTGTACTTTAACCAATCTGTGAATCTTAACTCTGCAAAAGCTGAACCTAATAAAGTAAATGAATAAAAGGTGCTGGTAGGTTGCATTGCAATACGAACAGGATTTTCATAATCCGTACCATCAATACCATCCGGACCTCTGAAGCCTCCATCAAGTGTTGGATCATAGATAGGCATGTAGGGTACCGCACGAATCATGTGCATTATCTGCGGACGGTTACCGGACATTTTTTCTCCCGTATTTTCAGCATTTGCTATATTGAATGTTTCACCAAAACTCAAAAATTTGCTAATTTCATGGGTTGAATTTAAACGAACATTTAAACGTTTATAATTCGTACCAATCATGATACCATCCTGATTATAATAACCTGCCGAGGTGTAAAATTTTGACTTTGCAGTACCTCCTGACAATGATATATTATGTTCCTGAATTGTTGCGGAGCGAAACATTGCTTTTTGCCAGTCGGTATCTGTTTGTGCAAAAGTCTGTGTTGCCCCTGCGTAAATGGGTTGATTCATATCTGCCCAACGGGCAGGTAATGTCAAACCGGCATTATTTAATAAATCTGTGCCATATTGTAAATATTGATCGTGATTTAATAAACTAAGTTGTTTTGCTGCATTCTGAGTACCGATATAACCATTATATTCTATATTATATTTGTCATTATTTTTTCCTTTTTTTGTCGTGATAATTACAACACCGTTTGATCCTCTCGAACCATAAATAGCAGTAGCACTTGCATCTTTTAAAATATCCATAGACTCAACATCAGCAGGTGCGATAGAATAGAATGAACCTGTTGGGACACCATCAACAACATATAATGGATCGGAATTAAAATTAATTGAACCGACTCCTCTTATCTGAACAATTGGATTTGTTCCAGGTGCTCCACCATTATTAGTTACAAGCACTCCAGATGCACGTCCTTGCAAGGCTTGATTCAGTGATGAAACAGGAGTTGCAACGATTTCTTTATTAGAAACTTTTGACATTGCTCCGGTAACTGAACCTATCTTTTGAGTACCATATCCAATTACGACCACTTCTTCAAGATTCTTTGCATCTTCCTTTAACCTGATAGTAACATTCGTTTGAGAACCAACATTATAATCAATAGATTCATATCCAATATAAGATAATTTTAAAGTCGATTTATCACCTAAGTCTACTGAAAATTTCCCATTGTTATCAGTGATTGTTCCGATTGAAGTCCCTTTAACCAGTATGCTTACCCCAATCATTGATTGCCCTTTTTCATCCAATACAACTCCGGTCACTTTGCCTTTTACAACTTTCGGTTTCGGAGTAATAACAATATGAGAACCTTTAATCGTATAATTACAATTAGTTTCCTTTAGTAATTGAGTCATTATTTCACTCAATTTTCCGGATTGAATTGTGTTTGAAATTTTTTTTGAATGATCTAATGAAAACTCCTCGTAGTCAATTGTCATTTGAGTTTGTTTCTCAATTTGATCAAAAGCGGTACGAATTGTCAAATCATTACCTGTGAGAGTGATTTTTTGGTTTTGTGCTCTTCCAAGCTGTGAAGAGAAGATGAAAATGAATAGAAAAAGTACTTTAAATAAAAGTAAAAACCTATTTAGTTGGTTTTGTGTGTTTAAATTCATATTTTTGTGTTTTAGATTTTGTAAATACTGTATTTTTTAAACTGAATCCTGTTATTTTACAATTTCAACCCGGGGAGAATTGATTTAGCCGTCTGTCTTCCCGGTGTTTTTTTTACATAGTATTATCTCCTATTCATTAGTTAATATAAATTACATTTCCCTTGATCTTGTAATTAAATCCAGAAATAAGTTCATGTAAAACTTCGAAATTCTGTTCCACTGTTTCATTCGGCATAAACTTCACATTATATATTCCTGTTCCCAGCCGTTGTTTGTCGTAAGAAATAGTAACATTGTGCCTGCGTTCAATATCAGTGAAAATTTCAGCAAGTGTTGCAGCCTGGAAAATCAGGTAACCTTCTTTCCATTTAGCCCGTTGTTTTGCATCAATGCTTGCTACCGTAATCTTTTCTGAGTTATGAGAATAAGTAAGTAATTCGTTTGGAATAAGAATTCTGTTTTCATGTTCTTTTTTATTTACCCCTACACGAACACTACCCTCTTCAAGCATTGCCTTGGTAGTACTATCTCCCGGAAATGAAGTTACAGTAAATACTGTTCCCAACGCTTCCACTTGAATATGATTCGTTTTTACAATAAATGGCTTTTTCTTATTTTTTGTCACTGTAAACTCTGCTTCACCACTCAGATATAACGATCTTATATCTCCCCTAAACTCTTCCGGATAAATCAATAATGATCCTGCATTAAGCCATGCAACAGAACCATCGGGTAATTGAATTGACTTTCGTTCTCCATAAGGTACAAAACACTGCAGCATTTTAACTTCTCCATAGCGCTGCGTTGAGTTTAAGAAAATATAAGAAGACAAAGAACCTGTGATAAGAAGTGCAATGGCAGCTGCTACTTTCAATATGCTATTTATTCTGAATCGTTTACGTGAAGAATCTGCTATGCGTAGGTGCAACATTTCTAAGTCTTCAAGAGTCTGAGCATTTGCCTCAGTTGATTCTTCAACCCATAGTTCTTGCATAGCATGATTTTTTTCATCATTCAAATGATCGCTAATAAGCCATTGTCCAAAACGATTTTTTAAATCTTTTGTAAGTGGTTGTGTAAAGAATTTGCGAATAAAATTTGATGTTTCTTGGGTGTTCATAATTTGGGCTTATATTTAAAAGACGGTTATCTACTTATCAACACACGGTTGAAATCAAACATTTTTAAAAGAAAAGCAGATTTACCAGTTTTGTTATCTTGCGGAGGGTTGAGAGAGCCAATGTTATTTGATTCTCAACAGTTCTTTTATTTAAATTCAAGCGAATTGCAATTTCATCATTCGACAAACCTTCTTTGCGGCTCATCGTGTAAATTGTCTTACGTTGGGGTGGCATATTTTCAATAGCTAAATCGAGGGATAGTTCCAATTCTTTGGCATACAGATTTTCTTCAATGGAGTCTTCTGAATCAGATTGGTCAACCTGTTTAATCTCATACTTTTTCTTAACGAGGGAATGATCATAGTAATCATAGATGGCATGGCGAGCCATTTGAAAAAGATAGGATTTAAATGAACTGACTTGGATAAATGTGACTCGGTTCGTCCATATTTTAAAGAAGATGTCTTGTGACATATCTCTTGCTTCTTCATTGTCTTTGATAAAACCAGCAATAAAATGAATGAGCTTAGGTTGGTAATGCATAAATAAAGCATCAAATGACCGTTGGTCATTATTCGCCATATTTTGCAAATATAAAAGTTCAAGGTTTTTATCCATAATTTAAAGTTGACAGATAGCAGGTTAACCAGATATTTGGGAATAATAAAGAAATATACTCGCGACAAAATTACAATAAATTGTATAAAGGAAAAATCTGTTATTAATTATTAACGATTGGTTATTGTCAATAAAAATTGTTTAAATAATTTTCATCCCACCCACAGCACCATTCCCGCTCCGGCACCTTTCTGCGGTATCTGATTTCCAGACGCATCCTGCGTACCGAATTCGATGACAATAGCCAGCACCAGCGTATCATCGTCGTTAAATGCTACTTTGAAGTCGGCTTTAGTAATAAGATGAGTATAGCTTTCTGACCAGATGAGGAGACTATAAACTCCCCACTATCTTCGCACTTCCTGCCCACTTCACCGCTTCGCCTTCGCCATCGGCACCTACCGTTCCGAATTCAACGCCTATACCCAGCACCAGTGTGTCACTTTCCAGCATATGAGGAACTATTTTATTAATCTGTACTTCAAGTATTTGTTCGGGCAAGGCACGTTTCACGGGAGTCCAGTCGGTATGTGCTTCCTTGTAATAACCCAGCAGCAGATCATTCACCGGTTTGTAGCTTTTTGAATGTTCGTCGAAGGTCAGGTCGGTACAAAAACCGAGCACAATAACAAAGCGCAGAAAAGGCAGTTTATTAGGAGCAAAAAGCTGTTCGGCAGGGTTGAACTCCGGCAGGGTTACGGTAGCTTTAGCCATACTTCTGTCTATCTGCCATTCAGGTTTCAGTCGCACTACTCGGTCAAACAGGTTGGTTTTATTGAAATTAAAGTCTGCTAAATATGTACGGTTGGTGCTTACAGACACATTCCGTTTGCCTTTTTCGTGTTCGGTGTCCATACATTGTATTTTCTTGCAGACGGCATTCAGTCCACCCATTACATTGTAATCGGCCAGTCGCATGAGTGGTTCCAGTCCCCGCCGCAATGCACTGGCAGCCTTGGTGCAACCACCCCATTCCGTTCCGCTGTCGCGCAGTCCTTTGCAACTGTCGCGTGTTTTGATTGTATTTTTACTAGGTCCGCCTTTGGTGCGCATAATTACCTCATCGCTTCCGCGCATGGTATACATGGATACACCTTTCAGACCGCCTGTTACTTGTAGAATTCCTTTTACCCGAGCCATTTTTGATTTAGTTTATAGTTGGTAGTTTATAGTTTTAGAATTTCTGCATTGCGAATACTGCAAATCGAATAACATCCGAAGGATAAATATCAGCGTAGCAAATATCGCAAAGAAAATATCATTCTCAAATTAATAGCTCGCTATATTTCCATTCCTCTTATGGCCCCGGTTCATGTCATTAGGTGTGCATCTAATTATTATAAACTAATTACAAAGATAGTAATAATTATATTAAAACTAATATATAACTCTCTTATATAATTGAGCTTTAATATAGCTATATATGAGTTATATCTATGCTATATAGTAGTTATATTAGATAAAATGTAGAGAAATTGAAGATAAGGAGACTTTGAATGTACCAACTTTACCGTATATATGTTGCTTTTTTGTTTCAATAGTTCGTTATAAATTAAAACAAATACCTGATAATCAATAAAATAAGTGTGAAAACATTTGGGTAATTCATTGAAAATAAGTATCTTTAAAGATTATTCC
>Ga0114951_10002768_pt1 | contig 19269 bp, 14 predicted proteins | sample AM7aDNAmetaG_FD_88677 | JGI IMG/M metagenome (GOLD analysis project Ga0114951, IMG submission 88677) | Freshwater microbial communities from Finland to study Microbial Dark Matter (Phase II) - AM7a DNA metaG | ecosystem: Environmental > Aquatic > Freshwater > Lake | place: Finland: Lake Alinen...
ATGGAAATGTACGCCGCGACCAGTTTCGTTCTCAAGCAATCGCTGCAGTCAGCGACGCCGCTGGTAATTGCCGGCATGGGCGAATTGGTCGCCCAGCGCTGCGGCGTGATCAACGTCGGCATCGAAGGCCTGATGCTCATGGGATGTATCGCGGCCTATGGCGGAGCACTGCTCACCGGCAGCGCCATCGGCGGCGTCGCTACCGCGGCCATCGTGGGAATCCTATTCGCCGCTGTGTTTGGTCTGGTCACGATCTGGGGCCGGGCCGATCAAATCGTCGCCGGCACCGCCATGAACATCCTGGCATTCGGCGCCAGCACCACCTTGTGGACCAGTCTGCAAAAGTTACAACGCCCCCCCACCACTTTCGCCATGCCTCCACTTTTCGACCCGCTGAACGTCCCCGGACTTTCGTCGATTCCCTTGATCGGACCGGCGATCTTCCAGCAGTACACATTGTTCTACGTGGCAATTCTGGCAAGCATCGTGCTTGGGTATGCGTTGACATTCACACGATTTGGCCTGATCACTCGCGCGCTGGGCGATGCGCCCGAAGCCTGCGACGCCGCCGGCATTTCGGTTCGCGGCTGGCGAACGCTCTGCGTCCTGGCTGCAGGAGCCGCAGCCGGTATCGCAGGAAGCTATCTTTCGATCATGCGCGGGCATTCCTTCCAGATCAACATGACCGGCGGACAAGGATTTCTCGTCTTGGCCCTGGTCATCTTCGGCCGCTGGAATGTGGCGGGATTGGTCCTGGGCACGCTGATGTTCGGCGCCATCGACGGCTTGCAGACGTATCTCGCTGGTATTCCGCAGGCGGCCCAAGTAGTCCCGCATCAATTGTTCGACATGCTCCCCTACCTGGCCACGCTGGTCGCCCTGGCCATCCTCAGCCGCAGCCGCGCCGGCCCGGCCTGCCTGGGAAAGCCGTGGCCCCAGTGACGTTCTTTGGCCGCGCATGCGATAGAATGCAGGCATGAGTGAATCGATGCATGTGAAGTTGACGCGGGAACTGCGGTTTGGCCTGCATGAACCTGCGCCGGAGGGGGCAGCGGGATCAGCCAACGGCTTTGCGGGCTCGCCGGTGCTGGCGGATGTGGCGCCGTTTCTGACCTTGCGGGCTCAGTTATCCGGCCAGATCGATGCCGCAACGGGAATGCTGGTGAACATCAAGCAGGTCGACCGCGTGCTTCGGCAACTCGCGGTACCCGAAATTCGGCGCGGCCATTACTATGAAAAACTGGGCGCAGGATTACTGGTGCAGCGGGCGTTCGAGCGCCTGCAGCGAGAGTTTCTCCCGCACAAGCTGGTTTCCCTGCGTCTGGGATTGAGTCCATATCTGGCAATGACGGTTCAGGAAAAGGAGCCGAACGTGGTGCGAGTCAGCGAACGTTTTGAATTTTCCGCAGCCCACCGCTTGCACAGCGCGGCACTCTCCGACGGGGAAAACCGCGAGATCTTCGGCCGATGCAACAACCTCAATGGCCACGGGCACAACTACGAACTCGAAGTAACCGTCGCCGGTGCCCCGGATGCCGGCAGCGCCACGGTGATCCCGATTCTGGAACTGCAGAAGATCGTCAAAGAGCGGGTGATCGACGTCTTCGACCACAAGCATCTCAACCTGGACTGCCCGGAATTCCGGGAACTGAACCCAACGGTCGAAAACATCGCCAAGGTACTCTATGGCAAGCTCAAGCCGGGATTCACCGGGCCGGTGAAGCTACTATGCGTGAAGGTCTGGGAAACGCCCAAGACGTGCGCCGAGTATGGCGAATGAAGACGAGTATCGGAGTAAAGGGGTTACTTCTACACTCCGACACACCGATACGCCGACACCACTCACCACGGGGCAGGTACCCTCATCACATCTGCTCGGCCTCACCACCATTGACACCGGCATGCTTGTTGCCCGGACGGGGGCCGCGGGTCTGCATGGCAGAAGGCGCGTGCCCGGCGTTATCCGTGCGGCCGAAGATCATCTTGCCGGCCGCGGTCTGTAGCGCATTGGTGACGATCAACTCCACGTCGACACCGATCTTGTCGCGCGCCCCCTCCACCACCACCATCGTGCCGTCCTCAAGATAACCCACGCCCTGCGTCGGGCCTTCCCCGGGCTTAACAATACGCACCAACATCGCTTCGCCAGGCAGGACAACCGGTTTGACGGCATCCGCGATGGAATTGATGTTGATCACCGAAACCCCACGCAGTTGTGCCACCTTGTTGAGATTGAAATCGTTGGTGACGATGCGGCCATTTTCCTGCTGGGCCAGAACAACCAGCTTCTGATCGACGCCTTCCGTATCCGGCGTGTTGGGAATGGTGCCATCCCAGAAACGCAGTTCCAGCCGCGGCATCGCTTTGAGTTTTTCGAGCACATCGAGCCCGCGCCGGCCGCGGGAACGCTTGAGGCGGTCGCCGGAATCCGCGATCGTCTGCAGTTCGTTGAGGACAAACCGCGGAACGATCATCGGACTTTCAAAGACGCCGGTCGCGGCCATGTCGGCGATCCGTCCGTCGATGATGACCGACGTATCGAGGATCAGCGGCCGCGGCCCCTTGGTGGCCCGCTCAAATTCGACATACGGAATGATGAATCGAAATTCATCCTTGGTCTGAAGGATGAATGACACGGTGATGTAACAGATCATCAGCGCCAGCAGCAGCTTGGCCCCTTCGATGACCGAGCCGTAGGCCAGCCGCGTGTGGGGATCGTTGATTAGAATCAAGGTGCTCTGATCGATCAGGTAGCCCAGACCCAGCGACAGCCCCATGCCCACCAGCAGGCCGAACATGAGACCCGAAAGCATTCCCAGGTTCTTGCGGCGAGTGAGCAGGTCAACGGTGATGAGGATAAACGCCACCACCACGCCGCCGACCATGATGATGTAGCCGGGCATCTTGCTGGTGTCTTCGAGGGTTTTGTTAATCGTGGCCCAGAGGTAAATCGACGCAACCGTGGACATCAACGCGATAAATATGATGCGAACGACAATAATCATGTATGAAACCCCGCAAATATGATCCTTGGGAAGTATAATCCACTTCTTCGAAACCGCGCAGGCAAAACCTGCCAGACATGCAAAAGGATATTCCCGTGACGACCGATAATCCGCAGCCTCAGCCCTTCCAGACACCAGGCAACCGCCCCGCGCCGCGCGCCACCAGGCATAATCCTGAAACCGCACAGGGACGAATGGTCCCCATCAAGCATGAGGGCCCTCTCCCCTGGGTGCAGTTGCGCAATGCCGTCTTTCATCCTTCAATCTTCCGCAAGATGATCGGCCGCATCGGCCCCAAGGTCGAAAATGGTGACCTCGTCACTGTATACGACCGCGACGGCCATGTGTTCGGCACCGGCATGCTCAGCAATCAGTCGCAGATCGGCCTCCGCATGCTCTCGTTTGGCCCGGCCCCGGCCGATGAGTCGCTGATCAATGAACGCCTCGCGGCAGCCGTGCGACTGCGCCGCGACGTTCTGCAACTGGATAAATCCACCGATGCCTACCGCGTCGTCCATGCCGAGGGCGACGGCCTGCCCGGACTCATCGTCGATCGTCTCGGCGAATACGCGGTCGTCGAACTCTTTTCCTTCGGCATGCATCGCAGGGCCGAGCAGGTCAGCGAAGAACTCAAGATGCTGCTCGGGGTCAAGCATGTGCTCGTACGCGCCGACGAACGCATCTGCGAGGCCGAAGGATTCCACATGGATGCCGATGCCCCCGCCGGCCCCCAGCGCGAGCGTTCGCCGGATCGCAAATCCACCATCATCACCGAGAACGGCGTGCGCTTTCAGATCGACCTGACCCACGGCCACAAGACCGGCTTCTTCTGCGACCAGCGCGACAACCGCCTCGCCCTCTCGCGCTTCACCCCCGGCGCCCACGTGCTCGACATGTGCTGCTACAGCGGCGGCTTCGGCGTCTATGCCGCAACCCTCGGCAAGGCGGCCAGCGTGATGTGCGTCGACCTGGATGAAGACGCCATCGCCCTGGCCCAGCGAAACGCCAATCTCAATAAAGTCTCACGCGATATCCTGCAGACCTCCCATGCCGACAGCTTCCCGTTCCTCCGGCAAGTGAAGGAAAAAGGCACAACCTTCGACGTGATCGTTCTCGATCCCCCAAAACTCGTTCCGACGGCCGAAGATTTCTTCGAAGGCCGCGGCAAATATTTCGACCTCAACAAGCTCGCCATGCAGGTGATCAAGCCCGGCGGCCTGCTGGTCACCTGCTCGTGCAGCGGCCTGGTCAGCCCCGAAGAATTCTTCAACATCGTCCGCGGCGCCGCCCGCTCGGCCGGCAAACGCGTACAGGTGATTCAATCCACCGGCGCCAGCCCGGATCATCCGTTTATGACCGACTGCCCCGAAAGCGCCTACCTCAAGTGCCTCTGGTGCCGCGTACTTTGACCTCACGGCAGCGAACCGATAGAGTAACTGTTCGCGAAAGCCACACGCTTTCCCTCGCGCTGGTAGCTCAATTGGATAGAGCGTCGGCCTCCGAAGCCGAAGGTTGCGGGTTCGACCCCCACCCAGCGCAGTAACCGATCACGACCCGCACCGATGGCGGGTCGCTTCGTTTCCACCCCTCCACCGACGGAGACTAAGATGTCCCTATCCTACGAAAAAGCTGGCGTGTCGATCGACACCGCCGATGCCGCGAAAAAACAGATGGCCGAAACCATGGCCGCCAAAGACCCCCGGATCCTGCATCGGCCCGGCGCCTTCGCCAGCCTCTTCGAAGCCTCCTTTCCCGGCATCAAGCAGCCCGTGCTGGTCATGAAGACCGAGGAACCGGGCTCCAAACAGAAAATCGCCTTTCAGCATGGCCGCCCCGCTTCCATCGCCTATGACATGATCAATCACCTGATCGATGACATCATCGTCGTCGGCGCCAAACCGGTGGCCGTGCAGGACTGCATCGTCTGCGGAAAACTCCAAAAGGATGTCGTGCTCTCCCTCGTGCAGGCGATCAACGATGCCTGCCGGGCCAATGACTGCTTCCTCCTCGGCGGCGAAACGTCCGAACAGCCCGGCGTGCTCGAAGCGGGCCTTTACATCCTCTCGAGCTCGATCGTCGGCGTCGTCGAAAAATCGAAAATCATCGATGGACGCGCGATTGCCCTGGGCGATACCGTCATTGCGGTGCCCTCCAATGGCCTGCACACCAACGGCTACTCGCTGGTGCGGGCACTCATGGCCCAACATCCGCAACTGATCACCGAATCGATCCAATCCCCCCAAGGCCAGCCTGAAACCTTCCTCGACGCCATCCTTAAACCCCACACCTGCTACTTCCAGGCCTTCAAAGGACTCTTCGACAACCCCGCAATCCATGGCATCGCCCACATCACCGGCGGCGGCATCGCCGGCAACCTCAACCGCATCCTCCCCCCCACCATGAATGCCACCATCGACGCGTCGGCCCTCCGCATCCTGCCGCTCTTCAAACGCATCCAGCAACTCGGCAACGTCCCCGAGGCCGACATGCTCAAAACCTTCAACTGCGGCATCGGCATGACCATCGTCTGCTCGCCAGCCGTCGTCGAAAGCGTGGTCAGCCATCTCAAGCCGTTCGGTCTGGGCGCCTACCCCATCGGAACGATCGTCGCAGGCGACGCCACCGTCACCTACAAAAATTCTGTGCAGTGGTAAACCGTCCCCGCCCTCGAAATTACCCCCAACGCCAATATGCCAACGAAAAGAGCCTACCATCCGGTAGGCTCTTCTATTTGCTGTTATATATCGGCAGCGCGCACCTTGAGTCAGGTTACGCAACAACAACCGATCCCGCGATCACTGGATGTGATGGCGAGCCTTCCACTTGGAATGACGCTTCTTGGAACCAATCTTACGGCGGCGACGCGGCTTGGGCATTTGAAATATCCTCTGTGCTTAACGTTCTGTCGAGCGAGGTAATGTACCGGCCCACGCCACTAGAGTCAAACCCGCCGGACTCATTCTCGCCACGGAATCCGATTATTCAGCCTGCCAATCGATGCCGCGCGAACATTCGCAAATCGGCGACGTAGGAATGTCAGAGACACGAAGCCGATCCATCACCGGAGGCACGCGATGAACCCCATCACACTCTACCTGGCCTCGGGCGAATCCTTATTCACCGGCGGATTGCTGTTGATCGTCGCCGCGCTTCTCTCCTTCCGCAAAACCAGCAAATGGGGATTGCGCTTCCTCAACCTGCTGGCGTGGATCGCATTGGCCATGATCGTCATGGCCTCCGCACCCTTCCATTGGGCGATCTACGGCGGACTGGCGATTCTCTTCCTGGCATGGTTTGTCGCCGCCAATGCTAGGAGGCTGCACCGCAGCTCCGCGCACAAGACCTTCGCCGCCCTGCTGATCAGTCTCCTCCTCTTCATGGGGATTACGGAACTCCGCTTCCGGCCGACGCCCGTCCTCGCCCACGCCAACCATCGCGCGCTCTATGTCGTCGGTGATTCGATTTCATCCGGAATAGTCAGCGGCTATCCCCCCTGGCCGGAGGTATTTCAAAACACCTATGGAATTCACGTGGTCAATCTCTCACAGCCCGGCATCGGCGCAGCCGAAGCGGTGGCCCCGGCACGAAAAATTCCGGATGACGACGCCCTGGTCCTGATCGAAATCGGCGGCAACGATTTGCTCTCCGGCGAATCCACCGAGGATTTCCGTAAAGACTTGCTCCAATTGATGACAGCACTCTGGCGGCCCCAGCGCACGCTCGTCATGATGGAATTGCCCTTGCTCCCCCACCGAATGGGTTACGGCCAGGTCCAGCGTGATCTGGCCGAGAAATATCACGTAACGCTCATCCCAAAACGGCATTTCATTCACGTGCTTGGCGGCGCCGATGCCACCTCTGACGGCCTGCACCTTTCAGAAGCGGGCACAAAACGGATGGCGGAATTTGTCCATGAAATCGTCGGGCCGGCCCTGGTAGCCACACCTCAGTCAAACCCACATTAACCGCGGTTCGGCGGCAAAATCCCGCCGTTCGGACCGCCCACCGCAGCCGTATCAGTAAAATTGACCAGCTCATCAACAATGTACAGCGGCCGCCCCTGCATCTGCTCATACGTCCGCGCCAGATACTCCCCCACCAGTCCGATCAGGAAAATCTGCACGCCACCGAGCATCAGAATCGCGATGTAGAGAAACGTGAAGCCGGGCTGGCGATACGGCGTGCCATCAGGATTATGCCAAAAGAAAAACTGGTAGATGACCACCAGTGTCCAGAGCATCGCGCCCGTCGCCAGCAGTGAACCGAGCCACGTGGCGATCTTCAGCGGCGCCGTCGTAAACCCGGTCAGCGAATCGATCGCGAGTTTGACGAGCTTCACGTAGTTATAGTTCGACTTGCCCGCGAAACGCGGAGCACGGACGAACGGCACCCCCGTGGCGCGAAAACCCGTCCAGCAGATCATCCCGCGCACAAAGCGATTGCGCTCCGGCAGCGCATTGAACGCGTCGACCACCTTGCGATCCATCAGTCGGAAATCCCCCGTATCTTTCGGCAAGTCAATCTTGGCCAGCTTGCGCATCAGCCGGTAGAAAAGCCAACTCGTCAGCCGCTTGAGCACCGTCTCTTCATTCCGTTTCGAACGCACACCGTAAACCAGTTGAAAGCCCTCTTTCCATTTTTCATACATCGGCCCAATGACCGCGGGCGGATCCTGCAGATCCGAGTCGATCAGCACAATCGCCTGCCCCCGAACATAACGCAGCCCCGCCGTTGATGCCGCTTCATGGCCGAAATTCCGCGAGAAGGAGACCACGCGCACCGTCGCATCAGTCGCCGCAATGCCCGCAGCCACCTGCAATGATGCATCCTTCGAGCCATCATTAACCAGGATGAGTTCGTAGGGCACGCCCAGCGCATCCACCGCCGCATGCACCTGCCGAACGAACTCGGCAATGCCCTCGGCTTCGTTATACATCGGAGAGACAATAGAGATGATCGGCGCCATGCCCGGAATTTTACGGGCAAACGCACCGCGTGGGAATCTCGCGATCAAAAGGAAAGATCACTTGCGGAAGAAAAGCCGTCTTGGCAGCGACCGCAGGCCTTCGATGAACGCCGCCAGCCGCAACCGCGTCTGAAACCGGGCCAGTTGCGGATCCTCCGGCGCGATATCCAGCGCCTCGCGAAGCCAGTAGCGGGCCCGCGTGAAATCCTTCTTGGAGAGATACGCCATCGCCAGATTGTGCATCGCCAGCATGAACTTGGGCTGTATCCGCAGCACGATCCGGGCCTGCTCGATCCCCTCGTCCAGCCGGCCGGCCGTCAGCAGCGTTACCGCCAACTCATGCCGGGCCGTCGCATTCTGTGGATTGGTCGTCACGACGCGTTTGAACGCCGTCTGTGCCGAAGCCAGTTGATCCAGTTCCATGAACAGATGCCCAAGTTCCACCAGAATGTTCTCCTGGTTGGACTGCTGGGCCAGTTCGCAGTTGCCGTGGAAGAGCGCCTCGGAACGGTCATTCTGCTGCAGATAAATCTGCGCGATGCGCAGGTGCGCGCCGGAATACGTGCGATCGATCTTCAGCACCCTGCGAAACTGTTCGAGGGCGAACTTCGCGTCATCGACGTCCGCCCCCTGCATCGACAACATGCCCAAATGATAATTGGCCGTGCATTCGTCCGGCGCCAGTTCCAGCACCTGGCGGAATTTTTCCGCCGCCGCCTCGGGCATATTCCGCTCGACCAGCAGTTCACCCAAATCCAGCAGCACGTCCAGATCGCCCGGCGTGCAACGCAATTCCTCGATGAAGTGCTCGTGCGCCTCGGCAAGCTGACCCTTCGCCCACAGCGCATCGCCGATCCGGGCGTGCACCTGCGGATGATCCGGCGAAATCTCCAGCACCTGGTGCCAGCACCACAGCGCCCGGTCATATTGTCCCTGCGCAAACGCCGTGTTGCCGACGTTGTAATAACACTGCGGGCAGTTTTCCCGATATTGCTGCGCGAGGAAAAACATTTCCTCCGCCTTCTCGAATTCGCCTTTTTCCGTGTGGGAAACGATGCGATTGCAGTAGCAAGGCTCAAACGACGAATCGATCGCTTCGATCCGCTTGAAATAACCGATTGCCTCATCGAACCGCCCCATGCGGTTGCAGTCGTACCCCAGCGCGTTGAGCAGTTCCACATCCTCCGGCTCCATCTCCAGAGCCAGCTTGAAGGATGCGATCGCCTCTTCGTGCCGGTCCATGGCGTCGTACGTCAGGCCGAGATTGAAATGCCACGAACCGTTGAAAGGATTGATCGAGATGGCCGCCTGAAGTTCGTGCAGGGCTTCCTCCCAGCGCCCGCGCTCGTAGAGCTCGTGCGCCTTTTCCACCCGTTTCTCAGCATCATCCCATTCAGTCATTGCTGGCGTATCTCCTCACGCGACTGCATCGATGCTATCAAAGCGACCTCGTCAATGGAAGGGGTGAGAGCAGTTTCCAGCGCAAAGGCTCAAGCAACAGGTGTCATGTTGACCCACCGGCACCCTTGAAAATTGAAAATTGATAATTGAAAATTCGCCCTTAAACCTTCTTACCGCTTCTCCGCCTGCCACTGCGCCGCGTTCGCATACACCTCTTTCTTCCAGATCGGCGCAATCTTCTTAAGCTCGTCGATCAAATAACGGCAAGCCTCAAAAGCCTCACTCCGATGGGGCGTCCCCACGGCCACAATCACACTCGCCTCTCCCACAGCCACCCGGCCGATGCGATGCCAGACCACACAATGGATCACCGGCCACCGACCGCGCGCCCCCGCAACCAGCCGCCGAATTTCGGATACCGCCATGGCCTCGTAGGCCTCGTATTCGAGCGCCACCAGCGCCCCAAATTCCGCATGCTCCTCCGCACGCGTCGTCCCCAGAAACAGGTCGATCCCGCCAGCTTCTGGGCAAGTTACCTGGCGCACCGCCGCAGCGACATCGAGCGCTTCCGAACATATCCGAATATCGTCCAACCTTAACCTCCACTCACCGGCGGAATCACCGCCAGTTCATCGCCGTCACGCAGTGCTCGGGCCGCATCCGCATATTCGCGATTAACCGCCAGCATCAGCCCATTATTCCATGTCATTTTCGACCAGCGCTGCCGCAGCACCTCTAACACCTCCCCCACCGTCGCCCCGTCACGAAGCTCCAACTCCACCTGCCGCGTCCCCGCCCGTTCGGCAATGTTGGCAAACAGTTTCACCACGATCCGCACAAGACGCTCCGGCAAATGCACCATCTCAAGATACTGCCCGAAACCCCTAATCCCACTTAGCGCACCAACGTTCGAACCAAAAGACCAAGAACATCCGTGGCTATCCCGACGCCGTCGATCCCGTCGATTCCATTGAAAATACTGCCCCCCGACTGGTGTACCACTTCTGCAGGCATCGAACGGCCTCCCCATGATGCGTACATCGCCGCCGCCTTCTCCCGCATCGCCACAATCTTCGGATCATCACTCATCATCAGTTCCTGGTACAACCGCCGCAGAAGATTCTTCTCCCCCGTATCGAGCCACAGGCCATTACATTTCCTGCAGCAATCGACATCCACCGGAATCATCGGGTGGAATCGATCCTTCGACATCACCTTCTCGCACTCCGGACAACGCAGTTCGCCTTTACTGTTGGATTCCATGACCACCGCCGCCAAATCCTCCAGCGATGAATCCGGTTGCCCCTCCGGCGTTTGCCCCTCCCGTAACGCCGCCACATCCAGATTCACCAACCGCATCAGTGCAAAATGTCCAATCCATGTGCCATAACAACTCGAACAATCCATCATGCGCAGGTTGTTCTCGTATTCGATCCGGGTCATCGGTACGTAGCAGTTCGGACACCGTGGCATCGAAGACTCCTCAAAGAAGAACGCGCGTCGGAGAATTCAGGGCGACGAAGGGATAATACGGCGACCGACCTCGCAAACAAACTCTCTCACGTCACCACCGCCCATCCACCCGCAAATCATCCCCCCCCCACAAGCCGTTTCGCTGGAAATGAAAAAGTAATTCCAGTATGCTAATAGTTTCGATTTGGATATAAACAACCAGTCCGGCAGACGCCCATACCCATGGAAAAAGGAACAAGCCACCCATGCCACCATCACGCATCTTCCACTCTGCCATGATCCTGTCGCTTCTGCTGGCGGCAACCGGGCTCTCCGGCTGCGGCAAGTCTGACGCAGCACCCAGCACCACCCAGGCCTCCGTCACACCCGCCGCCAAGCCGGTCTCCGTCACGGTCGTTCCGGCAAAATCCATGGACCTGCAGCGCTCCGTTCGCATCGTCGGCTCGCTGGCCGCTATCGAAAAACCGGCACTGAGCAACCGCGTCACCGGCACCGTCAGCAAGATCTACGTCGATGTCGGCGATCGCGTCGCACCCAGCAAGTCCGGCGAGCCCGGCCGCAAATTGCTGGAAATCGAATCCCGCCGTTTCGACCTTGCCGTCCAAAACGCCGCAGCCGTCCTCGAAGAAACCCTTTCCCGCCTCGGTCTCAAAACTATTCCCAGCGAAAATTTCGATATCGACCAGACCGCACCCGTCCAGCGCGCCCAAAGCGAATATGACAACGCCAAGCAAAAACTCGACCGCTCCACTCCGCTCTACCAGCAGAAAATCATGAAGGAGTTTGAATACTTCGATATTCAGTCGGCATTCAAGGTGGCGGAAAGCAACTTGCAGGTATCCCGCGATCAAGCCCGATCCCTGCTGGCCAAGGCCCGCCAGGACCAGGCCAACCTCGATCTCAGAAAGAAAGATCTTGAAGACACGAGCATCTGCTCACCCGACGGCAGCAATCCCGACGGCGTCGTGATCGCCAGCTATACCGTCAGCGAACGCAAGGTAAGCGTGGGCGAATACCTCAAGGAATCCACGCCGCTGTTCGTCCTCGTCGCAGACTCCACACTGAAACTACAGGCCCGCGTCCCCGAACGCTTCCTGGCCGATGTCGCCCTCAAGAGCAAGGTCCTCTTCTCCGTCGATGCCTACGCCGGCAAAACGTTTGAAGGCACCGTCCACGCGATTGATCCCTCCGTCGATCCGGCCAGCCGCACTTTCATGATCGAAGCCTACGTCGACAACCCCGCCTCCATCGACCACCAGCCCAACCCCTACCTCCTCCATCCCGGCTCCTTTGTTCAAGGCAACATCATGACCAAGCTCGATCCGGCACGCGTGATGGTTCCCATTGAAGCCCTCACCAGCTTCGTCGGCGTCACGAAAGCCTATGTCGTCGTTCCGGGCTCCTCGCCCGCCAAAGTAAAAGCCGTCGATGTGGAACGCGGCCAGCAGGAAGGCCAATGGGTCGAAACCCTCTCCGGCATCCATGCAGACGACCTCGTCGTCACCACCGGCGCCACCAAACTCTTCGACGGCAGCCTTGTCGAAATCGAAACCTCCTCCGCCACCGCCAGCGCACCGGCCACCGAATCGCATTGATTTCTCTTTTCCCATGGAAGAAGTAGCTGCCCATGTCACTACCTGCTCTCTGCATCAAACGCCCCGTCTTCACCACCATGATGATCTTGCTCCCCGTGGTCATCGGCATCGTGGGCCTGTTCAGCATGGGCGTGGACCTCTTCCCCAACGTCGACTTGCCCATCATCTTCGTCACCGTCACGCGCCAAGGCGCCTCGGCAGAGGAAATGGAAACCGGCGTCACCAAGCGCGTCGAGTCGGCGGTCAATACCATCGCCGGCATCGATGAACTCTCCAGCACCAGCAAGGAAGGCATCTCCACCGTCGTCGTCCGCTTCCAGCTCGAAAAAAACCGCGATGTCGCCCAGCAGGAAGTTCAATCCAAACTCAACGCCATCGTCAGCCAGCTTCCCACCGGCACTGATACGCCGATCATCGACAAGTTCGACCTCGATTCGACCCCCGTCATGTCCATCGCCGTCAGCGGAAAACGCAGCCTGCGCGAAGTCACCGAAATTGCCGACAAGCAGATCAGTCAGTCCCTCTCCAGCCTGCCCGGCGTCGGCAACGTCACCCTCACCGGCGGCCTCAAGCGTGCCATCCAGGTCACCGTCAGCACCGACCAACTCCGCGCCTACGGACTGTCGATCAATGACGTCCGCGAAGCCCTGGGCGCTCAGAACCTCGAACTGCCCGGCGGCCGCGTCGATCAGGATTCCCGCGAACTCACCCTCCGCACCATGGGCCGCATCTCCGATCCCCGCGATTTCAATGAAATCATCATCCGCACCATCAACAACCAGCCCATCCGCATCCGCGATATCGGCAAAGCCGTCGATTCCATCGAAGAACCGCGCAGCCTCGCTCTCCTCGACGGCAACAACACCGTCAACCTCATCGTCCAGAAGCAGTCCGGCACAAACACCGTGGAAGTCATCGATACCGTCAAACGCCGCCTGGATGATCTCAAACGCGTCCTCGCCGCCGAAGGCAAGCCGGACATCCGCACCGAAGTGATCCGCGATCAGAGCCGCTTCATCAAGGCCAGCATCCACGAAGTCGAAAAACACCTCATCATCGGCGGCATCCTGGTCTCGCTGACCATCCTGCTCTTCCTCCGCGACTGGCGCACCATGGTGATCGCCAGCATCTCCATCCCCGTCTCCATCGTCTCCACCTTTCTGGCGATGTATGTCGCCGGCTTCACCTTCAACAACATCACCATGCTCGCGCTGGTGATGTCCGTCGGCATCGTCATCGACGATGCCGTGGTCGTGCACGAAAACATCTTCCGCTGGATGGAGGAGAAAGGTTACAAGGCCCGCGAAGCCGCGTTCCATGCCACCACCGAAATTGCCCTCGCGGTCATGGCAACCACCTTTTCCCTCGTCGTCATCTTCCTCCCCATCGCCTTCATGGCCGGCACGTTTGGACGCTTCTTCCGCTCCTTCGGCATCACCATGGCCTTCGCCATCATGGTCTCCCTCTTCGTCTCCTTCACCCTCACCCCCATGCTCTGCTCGCGCTTCCTCAAGCTTGGCAAAAAGGCCCAGGCCGCCATCGACCGCGGCGAACACAAGCACCACTCCGGCGGCGTCTACGGCTGGGTCGCCGAAAAACCGTACATGTGGTTTCTCAACAAAGCCCTTCGCCACCGCTGGGCCGTCGTCCTCACCGCGATCATGGTCTTCGTTGCGCTCTTCCCCATCCCCGTGGGCAGATTGCTCGCCGGAACACCCAAGCCTTCAGACTCTCCTCAGCGTACCGCACAGATCAAAGCCCGCCAAGAACAGCTCGCCTGGGCCAATTACCCCGGCCTCTTCTCGCTGCTCGGCACCGACTTCATCCCCCAGGACGATCAGAGCGAATTTGAAATTGCCATCACCACCCCTTCCGGCTACACCCTCGACCGCACGCGCCAGGTCTTCCAGAACATCACCGCGCAGCTTCACCAGGTCACCGGCGTCACTCACACCCTCATCAACATCGGCGACACCACCGGCAAGCTCACCCATGCCACCGGCGACGTCACCCGTGGCAGCATCTACATCCAGCTCATCGACCTCGACGACCGCACGTTCAGCTACTCCCGCGCCGCTCTGAACATGCTCGGCTTGGCTTGGCACCGTCCCGGTTACTTCGTCAGTTGGGGCTCCTGGTGGAATGACGCCAAGGCCATCCAGATGGCCCATCCAGGCGACAAAGGCTTCTCGCAGTTCGACCTCATGGGCCAGGCCCGCAAAATCATGACCCACTATCCGGACCTCCGCTCCAGCGTGCAGATGCCCTCCAACGTCGGCTCCGGTGCCGCCAACGCCGATCTCGAATTCACCCTCACCGGACCCGAACTCGAAGGGCTGACCTACAATGCCCAGCGTCTGATGACTCAGATGCGCCAGATCCCCGGCCTTACCGATGTCGATACCACCCTGCCCGAACGTAACCCCGAACTCCGCGTCGTCATCGACCGTACCCGCGCCAGTGAACTCGGCCTCCCCATCAAGTCCATCGCCAGCGCTCTCCAGACCCTCATCGGCGGCCAGGTCATCGGCGATTACAAGGACAACTCCACGGGCGAGCAGTACGACGTCTGGCTGCGCGCTGCACTCCCCTACCGCAACACCCAGGAAATCATCGAAAACGCCACCATCGACTCCCCCACCGCCGGACTCGTTCAGCTTTCCAACGTCGCCCGCCTCATCGAAACCCGCGGACCGGCACAGATCGACCACTTTCAGCGCCAGCGGAAAATATCGATCGTGGCCAACGCCGCCATCTATACCAAGGAAAACCACTTCCTCTTCTTCCACTGGATGTCGCGGGAAAAGCTGCCCATCGGTTCCGCGGTCGAAGCCATTCAGAAGATCATTGACGGCCAGCGCGCTTCCGGCGAACTCACCCCCGCTTATTCCATCGAGTTCCTCGGCCGCGCCAAGACTCTTGCCCAGTCCCTCAACGGCTTCATGATCGCGTTCGCGCTCTCCCTGGTCCTTATGTACATGATCCTCGCGGCGCAATTTGAAAGCTTCCTGCACCCCATCACCATCCTTCTGGCCCTGCCCCTCACGATTCCGTTTGCGCTGATCTCGCTCATTCTTCTGGGCCAGTCACTCAACCTCTACGCCATCCTCGGCATGTTCCTGCTCTTCGGCATCGTCAAAAAGAACGGCATCCTGCAGGTGGACTACACCAACACGCTCCGCGCACAGGGTATGGGTGTCTTTGACGCCGTCATCGAAGCCAACAAGACCCGCCTCCGCCCCATCCTCATGACCACCGTCATGCTCGTCGCCGGCATGGTCCCCATCGCCCTCGGTCAGGGCGCCGGCGCTGCCAGCCGCGCCTCGATGGCCAAGGTCATCATCGGTGGCCAAGCCCTCTCACTGCTGCTCACACTACTGGTAACCCCCGTCGCCTACACCCTGTTCGCCGATCTGGCCCGCCACGCCGGAAAACTGGCCGGACGCCGCACGGCCAAACCTGAACCCCCGCACTCTTCGGCAGTGCCCACCCCTGTCCTGCAAGCCGATAAAACTTCGGTCTAGACCACCGGCTACCCCGTGCTACTTGCCGGATTTCCTCGTGGCCGCCGCTCGCGCCGCATCGCTGTTCCGTACCGCCTGAGCCGCTTTGAGATCATCCAAAGCTTCGGTCCAGCCGGGACGCAAACGCACCGCTTCCTGCAACTCATGAATTCCCTGGTCCATCCTCCCCAGGCCGCACAGCAGTCGCCCGTAGGTCAGATGGGTCTCCGGAATTTCGGGTTTCAATTCCAGCGCCACCTTGAAAGCCTTCTCGGCCACGTCGTATTTCTCAACCTTGACCAGCGCTACGCCCAGCGAAAAGAAATACTCGCCGCGCGCCGGCGCGAAATGCACCGCCTCTGCCAAGTAGGGAATCGCATCGCTCGCCTGGTCTTCCCGGATCAAGGCCATTCCTAACCCGTGCAGGCCAGGGGCCAGCGTGGGTTCGATCTCGATGGACTTTCGGAAGAATCCCTCGGCCTGGCTATTCTGTCCGCGTACCAGGCTGATGGTCCCAAGGTTGATATAAGCCTCGTAGAATCGCGGGTCCAGCTCCAGAGTCTTGTTGTAATACTCGATCGCACCGTCAGTGATGCCGAATTTTTGCCGCAGACTGCCTAGATTGTTATAGGCGATCGCCGCCGTGGAGTTCTTCTCCAGCGTATCCGTCCACAGCGTAAACTGATTGCGATACTTGAACGATTCCCGCCACGTCAACAGTGCCAGCACCACCAGGATCACAGCCGGAAACGCCTGTAACAAGAAAGTATGTTTCCCGACCCATGGACGCAGCCGATGGCCCGCCTTCACCAGCAGGCACGCCCCTGCCACGATGATGCCCAGGCTGGCCAGATACTGAAAGTGATCGGCCACGAACGAGTAGCGGAAAGGGAACACGTTCAAGAACCCCAGTGCGGGGAACAGCGTCCCGAGAAAAAACAACGCGGCGGTCAGCGGACCGCGACCGATCCGCTTACGGAATGCCCACAGCAGCACCAATGCGACCACTACTCCCACCGGGTACAGGTACTGCCACCATTGCCCGGCATCTACCTTCCATCGCTCATAGAAAAACACCAGAGGATTCGGCCACACGATGTTGGTGAAATATTTACAGGCCGCTCGCCCTGCAATCAGAACGCGGTCTACCCGTGAAAAATTCCATGTGCCCCCCTTCGCGCCGACATGCTCCAATTCCATATAGGCGGTGTTCAGCCCCGCGATCAGCCCGATGACGAACAGCGGCAGCGATTGCACGATCTCTCGCCACTTGATCGTGCCCCGCCGCCACCATACCAACAGCAGAATCACCGCCGGTAGCGACGCCGTTACCGACTTACTCAACAGCGCCAGCACGAAGCACCCGATACATGCCAGGTAGGCCCACCCCGCCAGTTTCTCCGCCGGCTTCTCCCGATCCAACGCCCACACGCGAATCGCCGCCGCCAGGCTCAGCAAGTAGAACAATCCGGACAGGACATTCTTTCGTTCCGTAATCCACGCCACCGACTCGACGTGCACCGGATGCAGAGCAAAGATCGCACCCGCCAGCCAGGCTGCCGCATCGCCGCCCGGTATCTTCATCCGCCGCAGCACCAGAAAAACCATGATGGCGTTGCTGCCGTGCAAAAGGACGTTGACTATGTGGTAGCCCAGCGGATACAGCCCCCAGAGCTGGTACTCCATCCAGAACGTCGTATGGACCACGGGATAATACTGCGGCGTCGCCCGGGGCTTGGTCCAGATCCGCACCAGACCGGCAACATTCTGCAGATTGGGATTGTCATAGACATGCGCATCATCGTCCCAGATGTAACCGTTCTGGATTCTCTTGTCGTCGTTGGGTGAGACGTACCCGTTCTGCATCGCCTGCACATAGGCGATCATCGTCATGAACAGTATCGCCAGCGCCGCCCGGAGCGTGTTGCGCTGTGACCAGTTTCCCGCCGCACCCGCGCGGATGGATATCCGTGAATCCACTGTCGTCATGATTCGGATTGACCCCTCAGATCTGTGCCGCGCCGAACATTTCCGCTCCCCCACCTGAGTGAATGATACCACGCAAGGCCATTAGAAACAGTGCTGCCATCGAGATAAATGCACAACCCGTCTGTGCGATGCCCGCCCGAATGTGCCGTACTCCCAAGACGGCGCTCACACCAAACGCTACTGCGCTTGAGGCATCGAAATCCATCGCAAAAAGAAGGGTGGCCTGGAAAAACTCCAGGCCACCCGTGATGCCAAACTAAATATGAAAACCCTTAGTTACCAACCTTCGTGGCTGTGCTGTTCCAGCTGGCCAACCGCACCGGCACCATGTAGATGTCGAACGGAGCCGAGGTGTTGGTGCTAACCGGAGTAACGGCGGCGGCGCTGTTATAGGCAGCCAAACCGCTGGAGTTGCCCGCGTTACCCGCGCTGGAGTTCGCCGCCAAGAGGAAGATATCGTCGCCCTGCTGGCCGACGTCCACCTTGCGGAGGAATTCTGCGTGCACATCGCCAAAGCCGACGTTCTGGCCATCGCCATTGTGGATGTATGAGTTGTATTGGGTCGTCGCGTTGCCTGCAGTGTTGTTCGAGGCTTCCAAGGCCATATCGGACATCAGCGGCAAGGAAGAATCCGTCAGAGCCTTCCAGTACGGCGCCTGAGAAGTGCCCTGCCACGGCATCGCGATTGAATAGCTGATCTGGCTGCCATCGGGGACGTTATTGTAGGTGACGCCGGAGCTATTCAAAATCTGAGCAGGTGTCTTGCCCAAGTTGTCGCTCTTGCAGATCAACTGCTTCGGAGCGATCTGGCCACGCAAAGCCAAGATCCACAGGCAAGCCACCGGATTGCCCGCAGCCACATTCGCTGCACCATAATAGCCGTTCGTGGCATCGGTGCTCAGGATCTGACCGGCATTGCCGGCTGCAGTGCCCACAAGCACCGTATAAGTGTCAGCCGTGGCAATCTTCACAGCCGGGAACAAGTCGCTATTCTCGGAAGAATAGACGCTGCACGACTGCATCACGCCACGGATGTTGGCCGCACAATACGACCGATTGGACAATTCGCGAGCCTTGCCGAGCGACGGCAACAGAATCGCGATGAGCAGCGCGATGATCGCTACGACCACCAGCAGCTCAATGAGCGTAAAACCTCGACGTTTCATTTGAACGTCCTCCACATGAGAAATCCTGTCTGGTCCCAACCAGGGAGCACCACTGTTTCCCGAAGACGCCAAAAGCTGCCGCACAGTTGGGCGAGAGCCTCGTGCAGGTGAACATCACCTGCCAGTCACCGGGAGAATGAGAAACGCATAAGTCCGCACCACGCCGAAGCC
>Ga0114951_10002769_pt1 | contig 19269 bp, 6 predicted proteins | sample AM7aDNAmetaG_FD_88677 | JGI IMG/M metagenome (GOLD analysis project Ga0114951, IMG submission 88677) | Freshwater microbial communities from Finland to study Microbial Dark Matter (Phase II) - AM7a DNA metaG | ecosystem: Environmental > Aquatic > Freshwater > Lake | place: Finland: Lake Alinen...
CACTTTGGTCGACTTCTCACCAAATTTGTACACTGCGAAAGTTACCCTGACTTCCGATGCAGGTGTTCAAAATGTGACTGAAAAGTTTGGATTTCGCAATTTTGAGTTTGTAGATTACGGACCTTTTATGCTGAATGGCAACCGATTACTTTTGAAAGGCACCCATCGTCACGAAGACCATGCAGGCGTTGGCTCAGCTATGACCGAATCGCAAATCCGCGAAGAAATGATTATGATAAAAGATATGGGTGCGAATTTTATCCGTCTTGGCCATTACCAGCAATCGCGCATTTGCCTGAATCTTTGTGACAGTTTGGGAATTCTGGTTTGGGAAGAAATTCCATGGTGTCGTGGTGGAGTTGGTGGCGAACGCTATAAAAATCAGGCATACAGCATGATGACCAATATGATTGCTCAACACCGTAACCATCCTTCCATCATTCTTTGGGGACTGGGAAATGAAAACGACTGGGAGGGTGATTTCCCTTCACTTGGAAAAAATAATTATATCAAGATAGTTCGTGATTTTATGACTTCGTTGAACGATTTATCTCACAAACTCGATCCATCGCGCAAGACAACCATTCGCCGCTGTGAATTTGCCAAAGACATTCCGGACGTATATTCACCTTCCATTTGGGCCGGTTGGTATCGCGGCATTTATACCGAATACAAGGATATGTCGGAAAAAGAAATTAAGGGTGTAAAACATTTTCTGCATGCTGAATGGGGTGGTGACAGCCATGCCGGTCGTCATTCCGAAACACCTGACAAAGGATTACAGGATATCAAACCCGGTGGTGGAGTTGACGAACGTGCCGGTGATTTTCCACGTGTTGGAGGTGCACCACGTGTTTCGAAAGACAGCGAATGGAGTGAAACTTATATATGTAATTTGTTCGACTGGACGTTGAAAGAACAGGAAACTATGCCGGGTTTGACCGGGGCTGCATTCTGGACATTCAAAGATTTCACAACTCCGGTTCGTCCTGATAATCCGGTTCCGTATGTAAATCAAAAAGGTGTAGTGGAGCGGGATCAAACCAAAAAAGAATCCTATTTCGTATTCCAGTCATACTGGGCTGATAAACCCATGGTTCATATCTACGGTCATAGCTGGCCAACCCGCTGGGGCAATGCCGGTGAAGAAAAAATGGTAAAGGTATATTCCAATTGTGACGAAGCAGAGTTGATTTTCAACGGAAAAAGCATGGGTATTCGGAAACGTAACTCACAGGATTTTCCTGCTGCAGGATTACGCTGGAACGTGGTTTACAGCGAAGGTGAAAACACGCTGAAAGTCATTGCCAAAAAGGGTAAAACAACAGTTACCGATGAAATTAAGCAAGGTTATCAGAGTGCTAAATGGGGAAAACCAGCTCAAATGACCTTGACTAAAATTGCTCAAATGGGAGATGTTGCCACCATTGAAGTAAAATTATTGGATGTAAACAAGATTATGTGCCTGGATGCTAAAAACGTTGTGAGCTTTGGACTGACAGGTGATGGAAAACTCATTGATAATTTGGGAACAGCTTCGGGTTCAAGAGTGGTTGAACTTCAAAACGGCCGGGCTATAATCAGGGTTCATTTAAACGGTGGGAAAAGCATTGCCAGTGTGAAATCGGACAAAATTCCTACTACATTCTGCGAATTGAAATAAATTAGATAATTTTTTATTATTAACAAAACGACCTGAAATAATATCAGGTTTTTTTGTTGAAGCCGTCTTGACTTTTTCTGAAATGTCTTTATTTTTGGGTCTTGCGAGTTCCAACTCGCGAATATTCATAAATACCGCGAGTTGGAACTCGCGAGACCCGATTCAGATCAGCAATAAATTCTCAAAAATAGCAACATTATAAAAGTCAAGACGACTTCGTTGCTAAAAACCCCCATTATCTTGAAATTTATTCGAATACTTGGTACTTTAAATCTACTTTTATAGAGTCCAATCAATTGGTCAACCAATAATATGTTCTACAACATATTTGTAAAAAAAACTCTTAAATAATTTTGAGATTAAAAACACAGAAATTACTTTTGGTTGACCAAATAATTGGTATGCCAATTGTATGGTAAAAAAACTTTTTAAATCATATAAATACAAGGAAATTATGAAAAAACTTCTACTTCTGAATTTTATTAGCTTTTCTCTTTTCAGTCTTAGCGCTCAAACTTTAGACAAAACGCTCCTATTCGACTTTGGGCCAAACGATGTTACAAATGGAAATAGTACTAGTAATCCGGATATAAACGCTAATTACTGGAATAATATAATTGATCCGTCGGCTTCAGCCACAGTATCAGGATTGCTGACAAATACCAATACAGCTACAGCTTATGCATTGAAGATTGTCACCAAATTTTCGACTAATGGACTTCTATCCGGTGGGTTAACTGTACCCGAAGCTTCAAAAATAGGCATCTTTGCCATTCCCACTGTTACACAGGATTATTTCTACACCTCCACTTCAGGTAGTTTTAAACTTACCGGACTAACTAAAACTAAAGCCTACAAATTCTTTTTTTTCAACAGTCGAAGCACTGCCGATCCTGCCCGAATCAGCCAGTTCAACCTAGTTGGTTTAACGACTGCTGCGGGTACATTACAATCGTCGGGTACTAACCTTGGTGGTACAGGTTACAATGGAAATAAAACTACTATCCTCGAAACCACGCTAATCTATCCTGATGCAAATGCTGAAATAAATATAACGCTAACACCTTTCTCGGGTGGCTATGCCTACATCAATTCGCTGAAAGTGGAAGAATATACGGTACCTTACGTGAGTACCACATCCATTACTGTAAGCGGAAACGATATTCCAAACACCGGAGGTCAATCGCAGATGAAAGCAACTGTTCTGCCTGCCGACGCCACACCCAACTCCTACAATTGGAGCGTGAACGATATTACGGTGGCAACTATTGATGCAAACGGATTACTGTCAGCTAAGAAAAACGGAACAGTTACGATTACCGCTTCCATTACCCAAAGTGGCGTGGTTCTTTCCGGTCAAAAACAAATCACGGTGAGTAACCAACTTTCGGCTTTATATCTTTCGGGTACAGCTACAAGCAATGGCGATAACATATCTACCGCCCTATTGCTGAACACTCCACCCGACAAAATTGGTATAAATACCGGCGTTTTTGAAACAGGAACAACGCTCAATAACACCGGAACATTTAATTTCTATAGTTCACAAAATGCAGGTACAGCCACAATTTTTGGAGCGGGATCGAAAGCCGATACATTGATTGTGGGAGGTAGCCCTATTCCGTCGACAATTTCGGGCTCAGGGGTTGTTCGGGCTTATTTAGGTACAAATTCCTACAAACTTTATCCAAACAGTCCGTTTAAAATCTCTCAAATGGGTTCTTCGGTTTCCAACGGGCAAGGTGCTTCGGTAACAGTTACAAACAGTTTGGGTTCAACATCCTACATAGGTTATGCTTATAAATACGGTCAAATGCTGAATCAACGCTACACTTCAGGAACAAGTCAGAATAATTGGGTGGTTTCAAACATCTCCATTGGTGGAAATGACACCAAAGATGTGTTGGCACGGTGGGATAAAGATTTATTAAATGATGGCAGTTTGTATGTTGTTTACGCGCTGTCATTGGGAAATGAAGGCATCATTACCGGTGGACAAACCATTTACGATCAGTTTAAAACCAATATGCTGATGCTTATTGCCAAAGCCCGTTCGGTGGGAAAAATACCGATTATTGCCAATGTGTATCCACGAGCCGATTTTGGCTTAACGGAATACAACTATGTGAAACAAATAGATATGCTGATTCACGAATGGGATGTACCCAGTTTCAATCTGTTGGGATGTATTGACGATGGAACAGGGAAATGGCCTTTGCTTTATCAGCACGACAATTCGCATCCCAACGACGACGGTCATACCGAATTATCTTACAGCATTGTGCCCACACTTTTTGATGCTTTAAATGCCGGAAAAGCCCAACCGACAAGACAATCAGGCACTTATTTATCGCTGAATAAGACGACTGCCAACCATCAGCTTTCTTTTACACCCGACAATACTTTTCATTCGTTCACAACTTCGGTTGATTTTAAAACTACCGGTGCCGGATCGATTCTGAGTTTTCCACAAAGTGCTGTTGATGGAATTGTATCCATTGATGCCACTACAGGATTTCTAACTTACCAATCGCCAAACGGAGGATTTATAACCGGCACAACAATTATGAACGATGGTCAGTGGCACAACGCAACCCTGAGTCATTATTATGCACAAGGTTTTACTATTCTATATTGCGATGGCGTTGCTGTGAATACTATCAATGAAAAACTGCTGGCTACGGCATTTAATCTTTTCGACTCCAATGCCCCTGCATCGGTTGATTACCGCAACTGGTTTTTCTACCGTTCAGGGATGAATCAGATGGAAATTACCGGTTTGTCAAGCGGCAAAATGCTGAAATCAAGCTTGGAATTGTATGCTCCACTCGATGGTCAGGCTATATTGAGTTCCAATGCCTTGGTAAATTTGGCTCAAAGTTTAAATACCATTCAATTAATTGACAATTCTAAAACTAGCCAAACCATTACTTTTCAGGCTATCCCTACAAAAGTCCCGGGCGATGCCGATTTTAGTGTTGTGGCTACGGCGAGTTCCGGATTAGCCGTTACACTCACAAGTTCAAACACCGGAGTGGCAACTATCGTAAATGGGAATATTCATATCGTAGGTGCAGGAACAGCTATTATTACTGCTTCGCAAGCGGGCAATGATACCTATAAATCTGCCATTTCTGTTCGTCAAACGCTTACCGTAAATGGCACAAATCAAATCATTACTTTTCCGGGTTTGACTGCAAAAGTTTATGGTGATGCCGATTTTAATCCGGGTGCAACCGCCAGTTCAGGTTTGGCTGTTACGTATACAAGTTCAAATACTTACGTTGCAACAATTGTAAATGGGAATATTCATTTAGTTGGTCCGGGAACTGTCACAATTACTGCATCACAAGTTGGAAATGCAATTTTCAACGCAGCATCGGATGTTGTACAAACATTGACCGTAACATCCATTATTCCAACCACCGGATTGTACAACGAAATTTTTGATTATACAGTTGGACCTCTTACAGGACAGGGATCGTGGCTCGAAGCAGGAACTATCACCACCGGAACTGGCACACGTACCATTACAAGTGGAACTTTAAGCTATTCGGATGAATATGGAACTTATATCCTTTCGGCACTTGGAAAATCGATGACTATTAGCCTTTTATCAGGAACCACAGTTTCTGATTTTAAAGCCTACAAACCATTCAGTGCTACTTCCATCAGTTCCGGCGTATTATATTTAAGCTTTTTACTCAAAGTAAACGCCAACGTATCATCTACCAATCAGGAAGCATTCGGGATGGCCGATGGAACCAGTGCCGGACCAAAAGTATTGATTGGAAAAACGTCTACCGGTTTCTACAAATTAGGTACTGTGCGAGGTTCAACCGCCAGTGCCGATTATAAATATGCGAGCTCTCCTACTTCGTTAACTGTTGGAGCTACCAATCTGATTGTGTTGAAATATGATTTTTCAACATCAACGTCGTCGGTTTATATCAATCCAAAACTTGGTGACTCAGAACCATCCTCACCAGAAATAGCTGATAATACTTCAGCAACCATCCGAACAAAACTCAGCAATCTATGGTCGAGAGCGCAGGGAACAGTTTCACAAAATCTAAACATTGGTGGTGTACGGATTTCAAATACCTGGGCAGATGCGGTTGAAAAAGTTGCAGTTACATCTATTACAACCCAATTATTAAATTCATCTGTTCTTTCGTTACGGGTTGTTGACAAGAGTATTCTTGCATCCGAAAAAGGAACATTCAGAATTTACAGCACGCAGGGCGTCCTTCTATTACGGTTGAAAAATACAAACAAGCTGATTACGAATTTAGATACCGGATTGTATATTGTTCACTTTTCAAACGAGACAGGACAGGAAGTTATTCAAAAAATTATTATTCACTAATATAGCTTTTTTAATAAAAATACTGTGAGGTTTATCTATTCGCTTTAAATACTATATTCTTGTAATGATGCATTTTTAACAAACTTACCGTTTTTGCTCAATCAAATAAATACCAACTCTGGCAATTATATATAACACTTCATCTCATTGATAATAAAAGGAGTATCCAAATCTAATGAAAGCCAGAGAATCTAACATTCCAGTTTGGTATTTCTCCGATCTAAATACAGGACATTTTTATTGCAGCAAATCATTGATGAACAATATTTTTAAAATCTGAATACATAACACGATTCAATTCACCCTCCTGTCTTATTGACTTGCAATAAGGAAATGATAAATTCAGAGAACATATCTAAAATTTAGTAAGAATGTCTAAGTTTGAACTTGCGGGGCTGGCCAATTTTATGTTTTACAACACTTTTTGAAAAATATTGCTGAAATTATTTTTTTATTGTTCAAGCTTGTAGTATTTTTGGTCAACCAAATTACTGGTCGACCAAAAATACTACAAGAAATTATATACCAACTTAATAAATTATTATCATGAAAAAAACTACTCTTATTTTAATGCTTTGTTTTATAGCGATCTACGGCAAAGCGCAAGTCTTATTGGATGAGACTTTTTTTGATTTTCCAACAACCGATAATATGTCCACGGTAAATGGTTGGACAAATTATTCTGGAAATACTTTGGAACCAAATGTGACTGATTATCGTATTCTTGACAAACAAGGTTTGAGTTATGCAGATCTTAACGGTATACCTTACTTATCAGGACAAGGAGCTGCATTACACAACGTATTTGTGGGAGTTTCAGCATCAAAAACACCTCCAGGAGCTGCATTATTAACTTCAAAACCGTTTTCAAACACTCCGATAAACTCCGGTGTTATTTATGTTTCATTTTTATTCCAACCTGTAGCACCGGGTGGAAGTCAGGGTCAAACTGTAAGTTTAACTGACTCTGTTCAACGCTCTTCTATGTGTCTTTGGATTAGACCGGGTTCAACGGGTTCTACTTGCATATTGGGTCTTACCCGCGCAGGTGGTGGATCTGCAGATATTGTGAATGGTAAAACAGAATTCAGTTATGGAACAGTGAATTTCATTGTTATGAAATATGATTTTACTTCTCATATAGCTTATTTATATGTAAATCCTGGTATTGGAAGTGCTTCAGAACCAACAGAATATGCGATGGATAACGCAACTGTAAATACAGCTGAGGTATACAGAACAGCCTTACAACATGTTATGTTAGTTAATAAAGGATCAAATAAAGCGAACTATTATGTAAGTGGAATCAGAGTATGTCAATCGTGGAAAGATGCAGTTCAACCAGCTGCACTTCCTAAAGTTGCAACTCCGACCAATGGTTCTGCTTCAAGCGTTGAGGCAGAAAGTTTCTGGGCTAACTGGACACCAACAGCGGATGCAAATGGATATAACATACTGGTTTATAATGGAACAAGTTTATTCAGTAAAACCACTGTAGTTGATAAGGCTGCTTCATCTGTTCAGATTAGCGGTTTAGTTTCTAACACAACTTACACCTATGAAGTTCAGGCAATTGGTGATGGAACTACCACAGGTAATTCCACTCCCTCAGCCGCTTCGGTAGGTTTTTCAACTTTAGATGGTGTGATGGAAGTTCAACCGGATTTCAGCAATGGTACCTGGGGACAAGTTTACCCAAACAGTTCTACTGAACCTCTTGCATTGTCATATCCTTCATTTTCAAACGGAAATTATTATATATCGAATGGTTTGAACAGTAGCAACAAACATATCGGTATGTACTTACCAAACAATCCAGCTGCGAAAGACACCATTAAATACTGGATTAAATTGGATAAATCGACTGCCGTTGGAGGTTCGTATTTGACACTGCCTTCTATGAAACAAGTTGGAAGTATGGAATTGCATGTGTGGACCAGCGGTCCGGGCAGAACATTCTTAGTTCAGGAACTGACTGCTGATGGTACATGGAAAACAGATCATTCATTATTCTCTGCAAAAGATACTCTGAATAATAAAGATACTATTATAAATGTAAACTTCAATAATAATTATGCTACCAAATTAAGAATTATCAATACAGGTAGTGGCTATTTCGCTGTTGGATTAGTAAAAGTATCCGGAGTAATTAATGGTTTGTCAGAAAATAGTAGTAAGATATCACTTTACAGTACCGGAAAAACAATTGTCAGTTCACAACCGGGAGTATTAAGTATATATAACCTACAGGGAATATTGATTTACAAGGATGCCATTGAAAACCATCGTATTACAAATCTGGCAGCAGGAATTTATATTGTCCGGCTCAAAACTAATAACGGCGATATGTTGACTAAAAAAGTTTTAATTCAATAAGAATAAAGAAGGTAGAATTCGATGAATTAAAGTTGGTCAGACATAATAATTGTCTGACCAACACATCGCTAAAATCTTTTTCCATCTTCAAACTATTAATCGAATTATGATGAAAAATATTACTTTATTATTTGCAATACTATTATTTACTGTTACTGTAAAAGTCTCTGCACAAACACAGTTGGTAGCTCCTACTGTAGGTACTGCCACTTTACCTACAACAGTAGGATTTACCGCTAACTGGACTGCCATTGCAAATGCATCAAGTTACATTGTAAATGTTTATGACAGCACACCTGCATTAGTTGTTTCAGTGCCGGTTGCCGGAGCTACAGTTGCAACAACAATAATAACGGGTTTATTTCAGGGAACTGCTTATACTTATACTGTAATCGCAGTTGGCGATAGTACAATTTTTACAAATTCTGCGGAATCAACTCCTTCTGCTATAATAACAACACTAATACAGCTAACTACGCCTACAGTTGAGACTGCAAGCCGAATGACTCTGACCGGTTTCACTGCCAACTGGACAGCTGTGGCTAATGCAACAAGTTATTCAATAAACGTATATGATGGAGCAAATTCATTAGTTGCCGGTTCTCCAAAAACTGTAACAGGAGCAACTTCTGCATTGTTAGCAATATCTGCGATATTAACTCCAAACACGACTTATTCATATACGGTAACTGCTATTGGTGATGGTGTGACTTATGCAAGTTCTGTTGCATCAGCAAATTCGGCATCATTTACAACTGCAACTTCCACAGGTTCTTTTACAATGCAATATGCCGATACAGAAACTGCACTTCTTAACAGCGACCTAAAAGGAGGAGCGGCCGATATTTATGAACTAACCACTTCTGGAGGTGCATATACTTTTAATACTGGTGCTTCTACAAACAATAACACACTTGTCCGAAACACCACAATAAAGGCTGCTGCAGGACTTGCGAGTAAACCCATTTTGAAAATTAACAGTACTACTACAAGTGGTACCTGCAATATTATTTACACAGCGACACCTGGTTTAACAATTAAATTAACTGGACTTGAGTTTAATGGGATAAATGCTGGTGGATCGGGTCAGCCTATAGCCTTTTATTCTACTACTGCTGCTACTAATACAAATCTTTATATTAGTAATTGTTATTTTCATGATATGCTAAATGTATCCGGAAATGGTACAATCAGAATGGATGGAGTTTCTACCACGCAGGTAATGGATATTCAAGGCAGTATATTTAATAAATGTGGTGGAAGAATTTTATATAATAATTCAGCTTCCGGCACAACGAATATCAATATTAAAAACTGTACTTTCAGTAATAATGCTTTAGTTGCTTCCAGAGCAAGTGTAGTTTACAATACCGCAGCTAATGTTGGGACTCAAACATACGATCATTGTACATTTTACAATATTTTAGTTGATAAAACAAGTCCTATTTATATCAAGGGATTAGGTGGCGCAATCGCTATAAAGAATAGTCTTTTCAGTACGGTTGCATTAACACAACCTTTGACATTCGGTACGACAATTACTGATTGTTATGTGGGTGGATTTGCAACACCACCTACGGGAACAACAACTCCTATTACCACAACTCCAATATATACAATTGCTGCTACACTTGATTTTTCGCTTACCAATAAAAGTTTATTTACTGCAACAACAGATGCCTTAATTGCTGGCAATACAATTTATTATGCTGCATTGCCAAAATTAGATTCACCAACTGTAGGTGTAGCCACTCTTATAGGAACCAATGGATTTACGGCAAACTGGTCTACAGTTACAAATGCATCAGGCGGTTACAGTGTTAAAGTATATGAGGGCGGAATAACATTGGTTAATACTACCCCAGTTGCTGGTCAAACTTCTACCAGTGCGGCAATTAGAGGCTTAAAAACCGGAACAAGTTATACCTATACAGTTACTGCTGTAGGCGATGCTATCAATTATGACAATTCAAATCCATCAACTGCTTCTGCAAGTTTTTATACACTTGGACTTCCAACTCCAATTGTTGGAACTGCAACCGATATTACGGCTAACGGTTTCACTGCCAATTGGACTCCAACAGCAAACGCAACAGGTTATGAAATAATGATATATTTAACATCCAATTTGGTAACTACAACTAAAGTTAGTGGTCAGACTGCTTCAAGTGTTATTCTAACCGGACTTGCAATGGGTACAACTTATACGTATAAAGTAATTGCTGTGGGTGATAGTGTTAGTTATACAAATTCAGATCCATCAGCTTCATCGGCTGTTGCAAAAACATTAGCCCTAACAGTAAGTGCTCTAAATCCAAACTTTAGCGATGGTACTTGGGGGTTAGTTGCTACTGCATCTCCTGCACTTGGTTCATATCCAGTTTTCTCTGCAAATGGCTGGGATTTGACTCATGCTCTAGTTAAAACAAATACAACAAGTGGACCAAAAGGCGAAGCTCATCCCGATGTGCTTATGTTGGATAAAACAACCAATTCTGGTGTAATTGTAACTCCTGTAGTTGCAAGTGTTGCTGAAATTGAAATTCATTCTTCTGCTACTGCAGGAAGACAATATTTGATTCAATCATCTATAGATGGAGGTTTAAATTGGATACCGGTAGGTCCGGGAAATACTGCTACTCCTGTAGCTGGTACCTATTACAATGTAAGTGCTAATTTGGAACAAATTGATATTATACCAACTGGAGGTCTCTCAAATGTTCAATTCAAAATCACTGACCCTAGTTCAGGAGCGTTTACATTTTATCATATAAGCTCCCATACAACGCTAACAACTACTCTTGCAACTCCAACAATTGGAGCAGCAAGTGCAATTGCAGCTACAACTTTCACTGCCAACTGGACCCCTGTGGATGCGAATGCAACAAACTATGAGGTGAAAGTTTATAAAGGTACAACACTGAAGGTTACCGCAAAAACTACTGGTGGACAGGCTACTTCAAGTTTGGTTATTTCAGGATTGCAGCCTGATTCTACTTATACCTACAAGGTGAAAGCTTTAGGCGATGGCGATGTGAATTATTTAGATTCTTACATATCAGCAGCATCAGCTCCGTTTACAATGGGCAAGCAATTGGCAACACCTATTGTTGGGATAGCAAGTAATGTGACGCTAACAACTTTTACTGCCAACTGGACAGCAATTGTGCCAAATGCAACAAACTACGAAGTAAAAGTTTATAAAGGAACAGCGATAATATTTACAGCGACTACTAAAGAAGGACAAAATTCTACCAGTCTGAATATTGGCGGAATGCAAGCAGATTCAACTTATACGTATACTGTTAAAGCAATAGGCGATACAATTTATGCTAATTCTAATGAATCGGCTGCTTCTGCTCCGTTTACAATGGCTCATAAACTTGAAACGCCATCGATACCTACCGGAGCAGCAGTTTCAACCACAGAAATTAAAGTCAATTGGTCAGTTGTTTTACATGCATCTGGTGGTTATTTAATTAAAACATATCAGGATTCAAGTTTGGTTGATTCAATAACCGTAAATGATTCAATTGCAACAACTGCAATTATAACTGGGTTGAAATACGCAACTAAATATACTTTCACAGTAACAGCCTTAGGTAACAATACTACCTACTTTGATTCAAATGAGTCTGAAAAATCAAATATTGTTATTACAGACGGAACCGGGCTTAGTAATACCCAAAGGGTTATTTCATTAATTGTATCAGGTAAAGAAATCAGGTCTTCTGAAACAGGAAATATTGAGGTATTCAATCTTCAGGGTGCTAAAGTACTGGAAGCAAAACTTGCAACCAACTTATCAGTTAATCTGAATTCAGGAATTTACATTGTTCGCTTTACAGCATTGGATGGCAAATTACTAACTACAAAAATGATCATAAAATAAATCAGAATGTTGGTCAGAATCTATTAATTGATTCTGACCAACTATAACTTTAAAATAATTATTAATCAAATAAAATTCAACTCTTATGAAAAAAATTACTTTATTTTTTGCCTTCATGCTGATAGCAATAATGGCAAATGCACAGGTTTTATTGGATGAAACATTTCCAGCTACATTCCCAAATCCCACAGCAGTAAGTACTACATTAACTGATGCAGCAAGTGGTTGGACAACTGTTAACGGTGCAACTTCAACAACCTGGTCAAAAACCACCACCACTGCATTAACTTATCCAGCTGTAGGTACAACATGGATAAATTCCGGAGTTGGAAAATCATTGTATGTAAATTATACTGGTATTACTTCAGCATCTTCCTACTCTTATAAATCGTTTTCTGCAAGTCCTATAACAACCGGTGTGGTATATTTAGCATTTTTATATAAGTGTACAGCAAATGGAGGTAGTGGTTCACAGATAATTGGTTTATCAGATCAATCTTCTACTGGGAATTTGGGTGCAAATGTTTGTGCGTCGTATTCGTCCCCAAACCTTAAGTTAGGTGTAAGTAGGGGAAGCGCAACAAATGGTGATGTTCAATTAGGGGCACCTATAACACTTAACACAACTTATTTTCTTGTCATGAAATATGACTTTTCAGTAACACCGGTAAAAGCAACATTATATGTTAACCCAACAATAGGTGGAAGTGAATCCGGTGCTACAGTCTATGCATTTGATGATGGAACTGTAAATGGAAAAACTGCCAGAACTTCCTTACAATACATAAAACAATGTACCAGTGGGTCAAATAAAGCATATTTCGATGTAAGTGGTGCAAGAGTTTGTACATCTTGGTCTGATGCAGTAGCACCTTATATTTCTGCACTTCCAAAAATCACAGCTCCTTCACCAATTGTAGACGCAGCTTCAGTTGGACCAACCTATTTTACAGCTAGTTGGACAAGCGTAGCAGCTGCCAGTAACTATACGGTAAATGTTTATAGCAGTGATGGCTCTTCGTTGTTAAAATCTCAAACCACAACAGGAGGAACAAGTACAACCAGTTTGGTTGTAACTGGTTTAACACCAAATACAACTTATACTTATAAAGTTTATGCCATAGCAACCGATCAGGTAAATAATGCCAATTCACTGGAAACGGCACTCTCAAACACTTTTACTACTCCTAATTTTACTCAATTAACTACACCAACATTAGGTGTTGCTACGAATATTCTTTCGGAAAGTTTTATTGCAAATTGGAGTACTGTGACTGGTGCAGGAAGTTATGTGGTTAAAGTTTACAATACTACTCCAACTTTAGCAAAAACAGTAACTGCAACAGGTCAAACTACAAGCAGTTTAGATATAACAGGTTTAAATTTAAATACCAGTTTTACCTATACTGTAACCGCTAAGGGAGATGCAATTACTTATTCTGATTCCAATGAATCAGGAAATTCAACTGGGTTTTCAACCCTTTCAACTTATCCGGCGTCATTAAATCCTAACTTTAGCGATGGTACATGGGGCGTAGTTGTGAGTTCATCTCCCACAATGGGTACCTATCCGGTTTTCTCCGTTAATGGATGGGATTTTACTCATGCACAAGTTAAGACAAATTCATCAATTGGACCAAAAGGAGAAATTCACTCCAATGTACTTATGCTGGATAAAGCACAATACTTTGGAGCATTAACAACACCTACAGTAGCTAGTGTAGCCGAAATTGAAATTCACTCTTCTGCTACGGCAGGCAGATGGTATTTTATACAATCATCGATTGATGGAGGTTTAAATTGGGTGCCTGTAGGTACTGGGAATACTGCTTCTCCAGTGGCAGGTAACTATTACAATGAAAGTAACAGTTTAGAACAGATTGATATTATTCCTACAGGAGGACTTACAAATGCTAAATTCAAGATTACTGACCCTGCATCTGGTGTATACACCTTTTATCAAATTTCTATGCGTCCTACTATTCCTTTATTGTTAACAGCTCCAACTATTGGCGTAGCAAGTTCAATTGCAGCTACCACCTGCACAGCTAACTGGATACCGGTTGATGCAAATGGAACTAACTATCAAGTAAATGTATTTAAAGTTATAACTTCGTCAACAGTTCCAGGATTAAAAACCGAAACTACTACCTTAAAAACAACTGCTAAAACTACAGGTGGTCAATCAACTATAAACTTAGGCATTACAGGTTTGCAAGCAGATTCAACCTATATTTTTAAAGTAAAAGCTTTAGGTGATGGAGATGTAAGTTATTCAGATTCTTACCAAACAGTAGCTTCAGCACAATTTACTATGGGACACCAACTTGCAACACCGGTAGTTGGTTCTGCTAATGTTTCAGCCACAGGAATTACAGCAAATTGGACAGCTGTTGTCACAAATGTACTTAGTTATGATATAAAAGTATATCAGGGAACTACATTGGTAAAAACAGTAAACGTGGCTGATCCAAATGCTACGACTGTAAATATTAATGGATTACTCTATGCAACCGAATACACTTTTACGGTAACTGCCATTGGTGATAATACTACTTATTTCAACTCAGCAGAATCTGCAAAATCTGCTCCGGCAACTACCGACCTTGGAACCGGAATTAATAAATCCGAATCAGGAATTCAGCTATATTTTTCAAATAAAGAACTCATTTGTTCTGAAACTGGCAATATTGCTATTTACAATCTTCAGGGCGCAAAAATGCTGGAAGCTCAGGCTGTAACCAAATTGAAAACCAATTTAGCAAGTGGAATCTATTTTGTGAAACATACTACAGCAAACGGTCAGGTAACAAATGCAAAAGTGCAAATAAAATAAAAATTATAGTATCTTAGAATCTTTAAAAAAGGGTTTCAATCGTAAAGGTTGAAACCCTTCTTATCTGATTTACCCTATATAATCATCTGTGTTTACATAATAGTAATATTAGTTATCCTCCGATGACCGTCCGATGATCGTCCGATGTAACAGTTTAATTGGTCTGTACTTTCTTTATAATAATTATATAATCTGATTAAGATAAATATGAAAATAAATGGAGCCTTTAAAATCATGTTTTGCAACACAAATCTTGAAATAAAACACAATTTTCTTTTGTAATCCATTCATTAATTGTAATTTTGGTCGACCAAAGTACAATTAATCATTGAAGTTGTATCTTTATTAATCTAATTGTTATGAAAAAGGTATTTATAATGTTTCTTATTACGTTTTCTGTACTTTCGTCACTTAATGCTGCCTCTGAATATCACTTTCAGGAAGGATTTGCCAGCTCATCTCCTTCTGGTTGGACACGTCAGTGTAGCTCTACAACATCAATAAATCACACCGGACTTTCTTTTTCAGGTGCTTATGCCATCAAGTTTGATCCCGCAGGTTCGGGCAGATACGGTAAAAATCTGATAAGTCCGCAGGTTACAGGAGCGGATACACTTTCATTTTATGTTTCCAAAAATGCCAATGCAACTTACATGACGCTGTATGTAGGAAAAGTAATTGGCACTGACACTACAATTATAAACACATATAACGCTTTTAATTTCCCAAACAAAACTGCATCGCCCGGATTTGCAAAAATTACTATTCCAATAAAAGACTCTTTATCAACCTTTAAAGTGATTTTTTATGCCACCGTATCTACCGATCCAAATTTTGTAAATGCAGCTTGGTTTGTGGTGGATGATATTGAGCTGTCGAAATACCAAACCACCATACCGGTAACACCACCAACATCAGTGGCTAAAATCAGTACCAATTTTGCAGATGGAACATGGGGGACAGTTGCAAGTACTGCGTACACAACCGGTAGTTATCCATCTTCTACTATAAACGGATATAATTTGGTGAAAGCATATTTGTATACCGGAACCATGACTTGCCCAAACGGTGAAACGCATACAAACCGTATTGCTGTTGATAGAAATACGCAATCGGGTGCCATTGAATTTCCAACACTCACGACAGTTGGTGAGGTGGAAATTCATGCTGTTACAGGTACTACAGCTATGAGTTTCAGGTTGGATGAATGGGTGAGTAATGCCTGGCAAACTGTTGGAACATACACTACCATTAAAACTCCCGATAGTGTTTATGTGATTCCACTGGCAAGAAATTATGAAACCAAGTTGCGCATTGCCAATAATACCGGAAGCGGACTTTACGTTTATAAAATTGTAACCCGAACCCTGCAAGAAACCCTGGATTTGACACTCCGAAGTACTTCGCCGGCTGAAAATGAAATTTGTTTTTCAAACTTAAAAGAGACCATTACGCTTACTTTCAATAAAAATATTCAGAAAGGTAGCGGTACTATTTTGCTGAATGGAGTCTCGCTGTCACTTGATAGTTGCAGATTTTCTGGCACAACAGTAACCATGCCCGTTGCACTAACAACCACAAGTTCAGCTAATAAAAATTACACATTGAGTATTTCTGCCGGAACATTTTGCGAAGCGGGAAATCCATCGAACTTATCAAAATCCATTACAGTAAATTTCCAAACCATTCATTCAGTGGCATATCCTTCAAACTATAATGGTTTGCTTGACGTGGTTTACAAAAACGTGAACAGCACCAATTGCCGTATGGATATTTATTACCCTACTGATGCCGGCAATCCTGTTCCGGTGGTTATCAATATGCACGGCGGCGGTTGGGTAAGTGGTGCTAAAGAAGAACAGGGTGGTTTCAGCATGTATTTTAATCAGGGTTGGGCCGTTGCCAATGTAGAATACCGAATGAGATACGAAACTCTTGCACCCGCAGCTGTTGAAGATGTGCGCGGAGCAATGCAATACCTGCTGAATCATGCCGACGAATTGCATATCGACCGGAATAAAATCATATTTCAGGGCGGTTCGGCAGGCGGACATTTGGCTCTGACCGGTGGCTATTTGCAAAACAACCGAATCTATGATAATGATTGTCAGCAATATGCAGGCACGATTAAAGTTATGGCAGTTATTGAGAAATACGGTGCTGCCGATTTAATGACATTTGCTCCTTTTTATCCTGGCATGGTTTCCTGGTTAGGTTCACGCTATAGTGATGATGTATTTGTAAAATCACTTTCGCCTTACGAAATGATTGATGCCAACACGCCTCCAACCTATATCATTCACGGTGATGCAGACCCAACGATACCTTACACCCAATCGGTACGATTACAGGCAAAATTGCAGGCTGCCGGCGTTAAAAACAAATTTCTGACAGTTCCCGGAGGTTTACACGGAGGTTTCCCGGATGCTTACAATACCCAAATGGAATCGGAAGTGATCGTTTTCCTGAATCAGGTAATCAATTCTTTAACCACTTCTTCGGTAGATCAAACAAGTAAGAGCAATTTAAATGTGACTCTTTCTGATAATAATTTAATCGTTAAAACCAATGAGAAAACGGTTACAACCATCTTCGATTGTGTTGGCAAAATGTTGTTTCAAACTCAGGAAAAATCAATCAAACTCAATCAATCCGGATTGTTTATAGTGAAAGTGAGAACAGCTCAGTCAGAATCTAATTTTAAAGTCATCATAAAATGAGAAATTATTCAAAATTTAATGGATTAATACTCGGAATTTGTATTTGGTTTTCTTTTTTATCAATTGGTTTACAATCAATTAATGCACAAACTAAACCCATTTTGAAAGAGGATAAATATGCAAAAGAAATAACACAGTTTACTCAGGAAGATAAAAAAGGGATAGATTCCACCAATCTGGTTGTATTTATCGGTAGTTCCACGTTCAGGAAATGGACTGATATGCAAAGCTATTTTCCGCAATCGAATATTCTGAATCACGGATTCGGAGGCTCTCGACTTGCTGAAGCCATTTATTTTGGCGACAAGTTTGTTTATCAATACAAACCAGCTCAGGTGGTACTTTACGAAGGCGATAATGATTTGGGTGGCGGTATTCCGGTTGAAACTTTACTGGCTGATTTAAAGGTTTTTGTTCGTCTGACCGAGATTAAATTACTCAAAACTCCACTTGTTTTGTTGTCGGTAAAATACAGCCCGCGCCGACATGCTCAACGGGAGCAAATTAAGGAATACAATGACAAAATGAAAGAATTTGCAGCAACCAAAACCAATCTGAGATACGTTGACATTGCTTCGGTGGTATTGGACGAAAAAGGCAACTACCGGAAAGAATTATTCACTTCCGACAGTTTGCACGTGAATACAGATTGTTACAAACTCTTCGCAAAGAAGATTGAGCCATTTCTAATCAAAAAACAAACAAAATAATCATGAGAAGCATTTTCAGAACCCAACTTATTATTGTTGGTTTATTCATTTTCAGCATAGTAAATGCGCAAAATCTCAAACTGGGCGAACTTTTCAATGAAGGCGCTGTACTTCAGCGTAATGCCAAAGTAAGCGTTTGGGGAACGGCAGATCCGTCAACCGGTGTTTCTGTCAGCATACAGGGAAAACAATTTCAGTCGAAAAGTGACAAAACCGGAAAATGGACTGTTGATTTATCAGCCCTGAAAGAAGGCGGACCTTATCAAATGAGTGTAACTTCAACGAATGAATCCATTAAATTGAAAGAAATCTACGTAGGTGAAGTTTGGTTAGCCGGTGGACAATCAAACATGGCTTTTATGCTTGAAAATTCGGATAATGGAAAAGAAGAAATAGCTCAGGCTGCCAACCCTAACATTCGTTTTATAATGGTTCCTTACAAGGCTTATGAAGGTGATAAAAACCGTGGTGACATGAATTGGCGGACGGCAACTACCGAAAATGTAAAAAATATGTCGGCTGTGGCTTATTACTTTGCAAAAGATTTGCAGGCAAAACTAAAGGTTCCGGTTGGAGTAATATGCTGTTATAAAGGTGGTTCTGGTGCTGAAACATGGATGAGTAGGGAATCGCTTTTGAAAAATCCGTTAATTGCTCCCATTGTTGAGAATTACGAAAGCAATTACGCTAAATTGGGACGTGA
>Ga0114951_10002771_pt1 | contig 19262 bp, 12 predicted proteins | sample AM7aDNAmetaG_FD_88677 | JGI IMG/M metagenome (GOLD analysis project Ga0114951, IMG submission 88677) | Freshwater microbial communities from Finland to study Microbial Dark Matter (Phase II) - AM7a DNA metaG | ecosystem: Environmental > Aquatic > Freshwater > Lake | place: Finland: Lake Alinen...
CGGCATGCTCGCCAACCCGCTCTGCTACGAGATCATGACCCCCGCCCTGGTCGGCGTCGCCAAGACGCATCTGGTCCTCGGCAAGCACTCCGGACGCGCGGCTCTGCGCCATCGTCTGGAGCAGTTGGGCTTTACCCTCAACCGCGACGAGTTGCAGCACACCTACTACCGTTTTGTGGCGCTTGCCGACCGCAAAAAGAACATCTATGACCAGGACCTGGTTGGCCTGTTGCCTGACCAGATTCGCGAACACCGCCACGAAACAGTTTCCGAACTCGACTGAGCGCTTTTCGGCTCACCGGTGCTTTGAAAGGGTGCGGCATTAGCCGCGCCGCAAATAAATCGCATCGCCCAGGGCTCTAGCCCACGAGGCCATGCAAGCCACAAACTGATCTCTGGAGAAAAATGAAGCTGAAGATTCTAGTTACGGCCGGCGACGGCATCGGCCCCGAAGTCACCAACGAAGCGGTGGCGGTCCTGAACGAAGTTGCTGCGCTGGGCGGTTACACGTTCGAGTTCGATTCGAAGCGAATCGGCGGCGTGGCGATTGTTGCCGACGGCACTCCGCTGCCTGCCGACACCCTCGCCGCTGCCCTCGATTCAGACGCCGTGCTTTTGGGCGCGGTGGGCGGCAACGAGTTCAACTCCATGCCTACTGACAAGCGGCCCGAGGCTGGCCTGCTGCAGATTCGCTCAGCGCTGGGTGGCTTCGCCAATCTGCGTCCCGCCTTCGCTTTCAAGGAACTCGCGGTCAACAGCCCGCTACGGCCTGAGGTTATTGACGGCGCGGATATTCTCTTTGTGCGCGAACTGCTCGGCGGCCTCTACTTCGGCCAGCCCCGCGATTGGAATCGCGAAGCCGGCGAAGCCTGGAACACCATGCGTTACACCAAGGGCGAAGTGGTCCGCGTAGCCCGTGTGGCCTTTGAACTGGCCCGCAAGCGCCGCAAAAAAGTGACGAGTGTCGACAAGGCCAATGTGCTCGAAGTCTCGCAACTCTGGCGCGCCACGGTGATCGAAGTTGCCGCGGATTTTCCCGACGTGGAACTCGAACATCAGTATGTGGACGCCATGTCCATGCACCTCATGAACCGTCCCCGCACCTTCGATGTAGTAGTCACCGAGAACCTCTTCGGCGATATTCTCAGCGACGAAGCCGGCGTCATTACCGGATCGCTTGGCATGTTGCCCTCGGCCACCATCGGCGGCAAGGTCAACCTGTTTGAGCCGGTGCACGGCTCCGCGCCTGACATCGCGGGCAAGGGGCTCGCCAATCCGCTCGGCGCAATTCTCACGGCGGCCTTGATTCTGCGCCACTCCGCCGGGCTCGAAGCAGAGGCTGTGGCCGTTGAAAAGGCAGTGCGCAAGGTGCTCGAGCAGGGCTTCCGCACACCGGATCTGGCGCGCGACAACCCGCAGGGACTGCCCGTTCTCTCGACCACCGAGATGGGCGCAAAGGTCCGCGAAACCTTGAAAACATTGCTCGTCAACGCGTGAGACGCTGATTTGAAAGGGCACGGCTTGAGCCGTGCAGCCACAATATCCAAACGAACTCGGCTTTAGCCGCCGAGGGAATGCAACCCGCGGTTTTGCCGCTGGAATGGTGAATCAACCAAATGAGTACCGAGCCAAAGACGTTATTCGAGAAGGTCTGGGAGCAGCATGTAGTGGTCGCGCCCGAGGGCGAGCCCACGCTGCTCTACATCGACCTGCAGTTGCTGCACGAAGTCACCTCGCCGCAGGCCTTCGAGGGATTGCGGCTCGCCGGGCGCACCGTTCGCTGTCCTGACCGTTGCATCGCCACGGTGGATCACAACATCCCCACCACCATCGCCGGACGGCTAAACATTGTGGACCAGATCGCGGCCACGCAGATCGCCACGCTGCGCAAGAATTGCGCCGACTTCGGCATCGAGCTTTACGATGTGGATTCGCGCGACCAGGGCATCGTTCACGTCATCGGCCCCGAGCTGGGCATTACCAAGCCCGGCATGACCATCGTCTGCGGCGATTCGCACACCTCCACCCACGGCGCGTTTGGCGCGCTGGCTTTCGGCATCGGCACCAGCGAAGTGGAGCATGTGCTCGCCACGCAAACCCTGCCGCAGTCCAAGCCTCAGACATTCCGCATCTCCGTCGAGGGCGAGCTTCCCCAGGGCGTCACCGCCAAGGACATCATTCTCGCCATCATCGGCAAAATCGGCACCGATGGCGCAACCGGCTGCGTGGTTGAATACGCCGGCTCTGCCATCCGCGCCCTGTCCATCGAAGGCCGCATGACGGTCTGCAATATGAGCATCGAAGCCGGGGCGCGCGCCGGCATGATCGCCCCCGATGAAAAGACCTTCGCCTATCTCAAGGGCCGCCGTTTCTCGCCTCAAGGCGCAGCATGGGACAAGGCGGTCAGCGAGTGGAGCAAGCTGCCCACCGAACCCGGCGCAACGTTCGATCGCGAGTTGGTGATCGACGCAGCAACGCTGGCCCCACATGTAAGTTGGGGCACAAGCCCCGGCATGGTTGCGCCCATCACCTCCAACGTTCCCGATCCGGCCGCAGTCTCGAACGAGCAGGAGCGCAAGGGCCTCGAGCGCGCTCTCGAATACATGGACCTGAAGGCGGGAACGCCGATGCAGGAAGTCCTCATCGACCGCGTCTTCATCGGTTCCTGCACCAACGGCCGCATCGAAGATCTGCGCGCCGCCGCTCGCATCGCCGCAGGCTACAAGGTCTCCACAAAGGTAGGCGCCATGGTCGTACCTGGCTCGCAGGCAGTAAAGGCGCAAGCCGAGGCCGAGGGTCTTGACCTCATCTTCCGCGAAGCGGGATTCGATTGGCGTGAGCCGGGCTGTTCCATGTGCCTGGCCATGAACCCTGACATTCTCTCTCCCGGCGAGCGTTGCGCTTCCACCAGCAATCGCAACTTTGAAGGCCGCCAGGGACGCGGCGGACGCACCCACCTCGTATCCCCGGAGATGGCCGCGGCAGCCGCAATCGCTGGGCATTTCGTTGACATTCGCAACTGGACCATTCGCAAGGAGGTAAAGGCCTGATGGAACCCTTTCGCACAATGACCTCACTGGCCGCTCCTCTGGACCGGACCAACGTCGATACTGACCAGATCATTCCCAAGCAGTTCCTCAAGCGCATCGAGCGCACCGGCTATGGCGACTTCCTGTTCTTCGACTGGCGCAACCTGCCCAGCGGAGGACCTGACCCAGCTTTCGTGCTCAACGATCCGCGTTACAAGGGCGCGCAAATTCTCATCGCCGGCAAGAACTTCGCCTGTGGCTCCAGTCGCGAACATGCCGCATGGGCGCTCTCCGATTACGGATTCCGCGTCGTCATCGCGCCCACCTTCGCCGACATCTTCTTCTCCAACGCCGGCAAAAACGGCATCGTGCTGGCAAGGCTGAGCGAGGAACAGGTGGCCCAGCTACTCGAGAACGCGAAGACCATACCCGGCTATCAATTGACGGTTTCTCTTGAGGCCCAGACAGTTACTGACAACCGCGGATTCAGCGCGACTTTTGACGTTGATCCGTTCCGCAAGTTCTGCCTCATTGAAGGTCTTGACGACATAGGCCTCACCCTTCGCCATGCGGCAGCGCTCGACACATTTGAAGCAAAGCACGACGAGGCAAGCTGGCTGAAGGCGAAGTGACAGCGGAGTTGGCAGTAAGCGGAGCTAGCGGAGTTAGACGCCTCCTTGCCAACCAAAGCTAACACCGCTAACTCCGCTAACCGCGCTAACACCGCACTAAGGAAAGTAATGACCATCGAAGGCAAGCGCCAGAGTATTTCGTTGACTGAAGGCCCCAGCCGCGCAGCCGCGCGTTCCTATCTCCGCGGCTCCGGTTATAGCAAAGAAGATCTGCACAAGCCCATCATCGGCATCGCCAATACGTGGACTGAGATCGGCACCTGCAACGTGCATCTGCGCGAGGTGGCCGAGGCCCTGAAAGAGGGCATTCGCGAGGCGGGCGGCACGCCCATGGAGTTCAACACCATCACCATCTCCGACGGCATCACCATGGGCACCCAGGGGATGAAGGCTTCGCTGGTTTCGCGCGAAGTCATCGCCGACTCCATCGAACTGGTCGCACGCGGCAATCTCTTCGACGGCCTGGTCGGCATCGGCGGTTGCGACAAGAACATGCCCGGCATCATCATGGCGCTCTGCCGCCTCGACATTCCCGGCATCATGCTCTATGGCGGTTCCATTGCTCCCGGCAAGCTCAACGGTGTTGACATCACCATTCAGAATGTCTTCGAGGGCATCGGTTCTTACGCTGCGGGAAAGATCGACGACGCAGGCCTCGAGGCTCTTGAAGCCAATGCCTGTCCCGGCGCCGGTGCCTGTGGCGGCCAGTTCACCGCCAACACCATGGCCATGAGCGGCGAAATTCTCGGCATCTCTCCCATTCAACTCTCCGGCGTTCCCGCCACTTCTGTGGACAAGCACGCCGCTACGCGCGAAGCCGGGCGCATTCTCATGGATGCCGTCCGCGCCAATCGCCGCCCCTCGCAGATCATCACCCGCAAGTCGATTGAAAACACCATCGCCAGCGTCGCTGCCAGCGGCGGTTCAACCAACGCGGTGCTGCACCTGATTGCCATCGCGCGCGAAATGGGCATTCCCCTGTCCATCGACGATTTCGATGTCATCTCCAAGCGCACCCCTTTCATCTGCGACCTCACGCCGGCCGGCAAGTTTGTCGCTTCGGATTACCAGGCCGCGGGCGGTTCGCGGCTCCTTGCCAAGCGCCTGATCGACGCAGGTTTTGCCGACGGCTCCACACTCACCGTCAGCGGCAAGACGCTGGCTGAAGAAGCCGCACTGGCCGAAGAGACACCGGGCCAGGTTGTCATCGGCACCTTTGAGAATCCCATCAAGCCCAACGGCGGCCTGGTCATTCTCAAAGGCAACCTCGCTCCCGAAGGCTGCGTGATGAAGATCGCCGCGGCCAATCGTTACGAACATCGCGGCCCCGCGCGCGTCTTCGATTGCGAAGAAGATTGCTTTGAGGCCGTGCAGACCGGCAAGATCAAACCCAACGATGTCCTCGTCATCCGTTATGAAGGCCCCAAGGGCGGCCCCGGCATGAGAGAAATGCTGCAGGTCACCGCCGCCGTCAGCGGCAATCCCGAACTCAGCCCGACTGTCGCCCTGTTGACAGACGGACGCTTCAGTGGCGCAACCCGCGGCTTTACCGCCGGGCACGTGGCTCCCGAAGCATTTGTCGGCGGACCCATCGCCGCCGTGCGCGAGGGGGACATCATCCACTTCGACATCGTCAATCGCAAGCTCAATGTCGAAATCAGCGACGAAGAAATAGCCGCTCGCCTCAAGGGCTTCACGCCTCCGGCACTGCGCTGGCCCAAGGGCGTCTTCCGCAAATATGTCGATCGCGTCACCTCCGCATCTGAAGGAGCAACAACGTAAAGGCAGTTGTCAGTTGGCAGCGGTCAGTTGTCAGTTACGCGGCGTGAACATAATGATCTGAAATGGAGCGGCCCAGATTGCGCCGCACGGATGACTGGATACGCTGTACTTTAAGTGACAACTGATCACTGACCACTGGTCACTAACAAAGGAGTCGCCCCATGGGAACCAACGCAAACACGCAAGCATCCAACGCCCACCTCACCACGCCCACCCGCCTCACCGGCGCTGAAATCGTATGGGCTACGCTGGTAGGCGAGGGCGTTACGGACGTCTTCGGCTATCCCGGCGGAGCCATTCTGCCGGTCTATGACGCGCTGCGCAAATTTCCCATCCACCACACCCTGGTCCGTCACGAACAGGGCGCATCGCACATGGCCGACGGCTACTCGCGCGCCTCGGGCAAGGTGGGCGTCTGCATCGCCACCAGCGGTCCCGGCGCCACCAACCTCGTCACCGGCATCGCCACAGCTATGCTCGACTCCATTCCCATCGTCTGCATCACCGGCAACGTCTCCAGCAAGATCCTGGGCACGGACGCTTTTCAGGAAGTGGACATCACCGGCATTACGCTCCCGGTCACCAAGCACAACTTCCTCATCAACCGCACCGAGGATATTGCGCCCGCAATTCGCTATGCCTTTCAGATCGCCAAGTCGGCCCGTCCCGGCCCGGTTCTTGTGGATATCACCAAGGATGCGCAACAAGGCACGGCCATCTTTGACTTTGCCGCCGCCAAGCCGCGCCCGGTTCGCCCTCACCCCATGCGGAAGATTGAAGTCTCCGGCCTCGACCATGCCGCCGAGATGATTCGTAACTCCAAGCGCCCCGTCATCCTCGCCGGCCACGGCATCATCGAATCCGGCGCCATGGAGCAGGTGCGTACCCTTGCCGAGCGCGCGCAAATTCCCATCGCTCTTACCCTCCTGGGCTTGGGTGCGGTTCCTGCCTCCCACCCTCTCAATCTGGGCATGATGGGCATGCACGGCGAGTCCTGGGTCAATCACGCCATTCAGGAGGCGGACCTGCTCATCGCCTGTGGCATGAGGTTCGACGATCGTGTCACCGGCACCACCGCCACCTATGCCACCAAGGCGAAAAAGATCCACATCGACGTTGACCCGTCTGAGATCAACAAGAACATCAAGGTCGATCAACCGCTCATCGGCGATCTCCGCGAAGTGCTTGAGGAACTACTGCCCCGCATCTCCGGCCGTGACGGCGTCGCTTGGCTCAAGACCATCGACACCCTCAAAGGCGCCTCGGCTGTCCGCGACATCAAGAACCTGCCCGACCTCGGGCATCTCTACGCAGCTCACGTCATTCACGACATCTGGCGCATCACCGGCGGCAACGCCATAGTGGTCACCGACGTCGGTCAGCACCAGATGTGGGAGGCGCAGTACTACCACCACGAGCAGCCGCGCACGCTCATCACCTCCGGCGGCCTCGGGACCATGGGGTTCGCGCTGCCCGCAGCCATCGGCGCAAAATTCGCCTGCCCCGACAAGGAAGTCTGGGTCATCGTTGGCGACGGCGGTTTCCAGATGACCTCGTCAGAACTGTCCACCATCGCCCAGGAAAAAATCAAGATCAACATCGCCATCATCAACAACGGTTACCTCGGCATGGTTCGTCAGTGGCAGGAGTTCTTCTACGAGCGTAATTACGAGTCCACGCCGCTCGTCAGCCCTGACTTCGTCAAGCTGGCCGATGCGCATGGCATCGCCGGCCTCACCGTCCGTACCCGCGCTGAAGTCGAGTCCGCCGTCAACCAGGCGCGCTCCACTCCCGGCGCATTCCTGCTCAACTTCATGGTCGAAAAGGAAGAGTCGGTATACCCGATGATTCCTGTCGGTGCCGCACTCCACGAGATGATTCGCCGCCCCGGCAACGACCCGCTGCTCGAGTCGCCGGACGATAAGTAGCAAAGCAGTAAACAGTGGTCAGTGGCCAGTGAACAGTCGCGATCATGCACCGGCAGCCACCGACCACCGATCACTCACCATTGTCCACTGATCACTGTCAACTGTCCCTGTTCTCTGGAAAGGCCTTTATGTTGCATACATTCGTTGCTTACGTTGAGGATCTGCCCGGCGTGCTCACGCGCGTGGCGTCGCTCTTCCGCCGTCTCAACATCAACATCAACTCGCTTACCGTCGGGCGCAGCGAGCGTGCCGGCCTGTCACGGCTCACACTGGTTTGCGAAGCCTCCGCCGAGGCCGGCCATCGCATCCGGGCCAGCCTGTTTAAACTGGAAAATGTAGTGGATGTGGACGACATCGCCCAGGCGCCCTCGGTTACCCGCGAGTTGGCGCTTATCAAAGTGGGAGCAAACCGCACCACCCGCTCCGCCATCTTTGAACTGGTCGAGGTCTTTCGCGCCCGCATTGTTGACCTCACGGCGGAGTCGTTGATGATTGAAATGACTGGCGTCGAAAGCAAAATCGAGGGGCTCATCCAGGTGCTCAACGAAAGCGAAAGCCCCATTCTTGAAATCTGCCGCAGCGGCAAAATGACCATGCGCCGCGGCCATCACACCAGCAGCGTGCTGCGCGCCATGGGCACCGGCGAAGACGATCCCGCCGGGCTTGATAATCCTGACGGCCAGCCCCTGGAAACACTAGATGACCGCGTGGCCAGCGAGCCGGAATAACTCCGTCTGGCTGCCGGCCGCCCTAACCGATTCGAATGAACACTAACCGCGCAAGCAGAAGGAAGAAAAAAGAAAATCATGGCGAAGACTTACTACGATCACGATGCCGACCTCTCTCTCATCCAGGCCAAAAAAGTGGCCATCATCGGCTACGGTTCCCAGGGCCACGCCCATGCTCTCAACCTTAAGGACTCCGGCGTTCAGGTAAAGGTGGGCCTCCAAACCACCTCAAAATCCAGAGCCAAGGCCAAGAAGGCCGGCCTCGAAGTAACCACCCCCTCCAAGGCCACCAAGTGGGCCGATGTGGTCATGGTCCTGGTTCCCGATCAGACCGCGGCCAAGCTCTACGCAGAAGAGATTGCCCCCAATCTGGCCGCAGGCAAGCTGCTTATGTTCGCGCATGGATTCAACATCCATTTCAAGACCATCATTCCCGCCAAGGGCATTGACGTGGGCATGGCCGCGCCCAAGGCTCCCGGCCATCGCGTCCGCGAAGTCTTCACTGAAGGCGGCGGCGTACCGGGACTCATCGCCGTTCACCAGGATGCCACCGGCAACGCGCATGCCTTGTGCCTCAGCTATCTCAAGGGTATCGGCTGCACCCGCGCCGGAGTGCTTGAAACCACGTTCAAGGAAGAGACCGAGACCGACCTCTTCGGTGAGCAGGCCGTGCTCTGCGGCGGCGTCAGCGCGCTCATCAAGTGCGGCTTTGAGACTCTTGTCGAGGCCGGCTACCAGCCCGAGAGCGCCTACTTCGAGGTTCTCCACGAGCTCAAGCTGATCGTCGACCTCATCTATCGCGGCGGCCTGGCTTACATGCGCTACTCCATCAGCGACACAGCGGAGTGGGGCGACTACGTCAGCGGCCCACGCGTCATCAACGAAGAGAGCCGCAAGGCGATGAAGCAGATCCTCACCGAAATCCAAAACGGCAAGTTCGCCAAAGCCTTCCTGAAAGACCAGAACAGCGGCCGCAAGAAGTTTGAAGCCTTCCGCAAAAAGGAAGCCAAGCACCCCATCGAGATCGTTGGCAAGCAGCTTCGCGCCGCCATGCCCTTCCTCGATCCCGTTACCGTCGAAGAAGTCTCAAAGAACCGGTAGTAAACAATCCTCGAAAGAAGCCTCCAGCCGCTCGTTTCAAGCGATCGACTGGAGGCTTTCTCTTTGCGTCGCGACATTCATTCCACTGCGTGAGTAAAATGGGTTCCAAGAAATCTAACCGCAAATCTGCTGCGTGGATCAATGAATTCCATCAGGGCATTTTCGATTCAAGTGTTAACTGAGCTTTGGGTGCCCCATCCATTTCAGCGCTTTTTGCGGAAATGGGTGGGAATGCGACATTACATTTTTTTTGCCGGATCAATAGTTCTTGTTGTTCTCTTCAGCCTCTCCCCTTGCCTCCCCGCCTTTGGTGCAACCTGCGAGAGCCTTGCTACGTTGACACTCCCTCACGGCAAGATCACGGTCGCTGCGGCAGAACCTGGCGGTTCGCTGACCGGTCTTACTCCCAAGCCGCTCACCGATCTGCCGCCCTTCTGCCGCGTCGCCGCCACGCTGACGCCATCTATCGATTCGAATATCAGGATTGAAGTCTGGATGCCCGCTTCCGGCTGGAACGGAAAATACGAAGGAACCGGCAACGGAGGCTACGCCGGGTCGATCAGCTATGGAGCCCTCGCCGCAGCCATCCGCCGCGGTTACGCAGGGTCAAACACCGACATGGGCACATCTCCAACCACCGGCCAGAATGACGACGTCCTCATCGGGCATCCAGAGAAATGGCGCGATTGGGGCTCGCGTTCCACACACGAAATGACTATGGCCGCAAAGCAGATTGTTCGCGCCTACTACGGCGCGCAACCCCGCCTCTCCTACTTTGTTGGCTGCTCCACCGGTGGGCAGCAGGCGCTGCTTGAAGCCCAGCGCTATCCCGACGACTATGACGGAATTCTTGCCGGAGCTCCTGCCAATAATCGCACCCGGCTGCACATGGGTTTTATCTGGGATCTTGCCGCGGCTGAAGAAAAGCCAGGTAGTTATATTCCGTCGGCAAAGCTGCCTCTTCTCTCGGATGCGGTGCTGAAAGCATGCGTCGCGCAAAAGGCTGTCGCATCGGACAAGTTTCTTTCGAATCCTTCAGAATGCCGTTGGGATCCGCAAGTATTACTCTGCAAATCCGCCGACGCTCCCGATTGCCTGACGGCAGAACAAGTAACGACGGCGCGCAAGCTCTACGGCGGCCCGGGGAATCCCATTACGCATGAGGCCATCTATCCGGGACTCACGCGCGGCAGCGAATTCGATTGGAACTCCATGACGCCGCAGGGAGCGCCGCCGCGCTACAACTCCCTGTTCAAGTGGACATTCGGCGCAGATTGGAACTGGAAGACCTTCGACTTCAATCACGATGTAACCGCCGTGGACGCGAAGCTGGCCTCTGCGCTGAACGCCACCGATCCTGACCTGCACACATTCAAGGCGCATGGCCGCAAGCTGATCGTGTATCACGGTTGGGCCGACGTGGTGGTTCCCTCGCTGGAATCGATCAACTACTACCGCAACGTTGAGACCGCGCAGTTGAAGGACGCAGCCAGCCATCATCACGGCAAGTCTGAAGAGACGCAGGCCTTCTACCGGCTCTTCATGATTCCCGGCATGGCGCATTGCGCCGGCGGCCCAGGCCTGAACGAAATCGATGCCATGGACTCAATCGAACTCTGGGTAGAAAAGGGAATTGCGCCGGGTAAGCTGATCGCCAGGCGCATAAACAAAAGCGTGACCGCGATGACGCGGCCCGCATGCCCGTATCCCCAAACCGTCCACTATGACGGACACGGTGATACGAACAATGCCGCAAGCTTTACCTGCGTACTTCCAGGCAAACGCTCTACAAATTAGGCGCAGGCTGAGCCTGCTTCATCGGAGTAGCGATCAAACCTCCCACGAGCGCTCAATCTCTTCGAGCGACCGCCCGCGCGTCTCCGGCAGCCTGAAGAAAAACACCACGGCCACCGCGCATATCCCCGCGTACACCGCAAACGCGCCTGCAGCGCTCAGTGCGCGAATCAACGTAAGAAACGAATTCGACACCAGGATGCAACTGCCCCACAGCACCGTCGTCCCAATCGACATGGCGCGACCGCGAATGTTGGTCGGAAAAATCTCCGCGATGTAAACCCAGGCACCCGGCCCTAGCCCCGTTGCAAATGCGGCAACATACAGCATGGTGCTGGCGACGATCAGAACAAAGCTCGCGTGCGCGCGCTGAAATTCAAACACCAGCAGCAGCAGGGCTACGAGCATAACCGCGGCGGAACCACCCAGCAGAAAGCGCCGGTCGATGCGATCCATAACTGCGAGCGCTACCAGCGTGAACACCAGATTTGTCACACCGATAAGAACATTTGCGGCGAAGGCGCGCTCATCGGTGCCGCTGTTGCCGTGCGCGACAAACAGCATCGAGCCGTAATAAAGCACGGTGTTGATGCCGGTCATCTGCTGCAGCGCGGCCACAACAATCGCCAGCACCAGCGGCCGTCTCATGCGCCGCAACCATCCCGGAGCAGGCACTTCCTGTGCGATGGCCTCGCTGATCTCAGCCAGCGTCTCTGCGCGGTGTGCATCGCCGCCGATCGTATACAGTGCGGCATCGGCCTCAGGGCCGCGGTGTTGCTGGAGAAGCCAGCGCGGACTCTCGGGAACGAAGCGCAGGCACACGATGAAGGCCACCGCCGGCAGAGCGGCAGAGCCGAACATCCAGCGCCAGGCAACTTCGCCTGTAAACGACAGCGCCCAGTTTGTGCAGTAGGCGACCAGAATGCCGGAAACGATAGCCGTCTGATTGAGTGTCACAATGCTGCCGCGCTTTTCACGCGGCGAAACCTCAGCGAGATAAAGAGGCGCAATGGTTGAAGCGAGGCCGATGCCCAACCCGCCTACGAATCGCGCAACCAAAAACTCCGCAATTGTGTGAGGCACAGCGGCAAAAATCGCGGACATAAGAAACAGCAGGCCGCTCAGCCGCAGGATGGAGCGGCGTCCATAGCGGTCGCTCAGTGTGCCGGCCCCCATCGCGCCGAACAGGCAACCATACAAAAGGCTGCTGGCGGCAACTTCGACCTGAAATTCCGTTAGGGCAAAGTGGCTGCGTAGCGAGAGCAGAGCCCCGTTAATCACAGCCGTATCGAACCCGAAAAGCAGCCCGGAAATGGCGCCGGTCAGAGCGATGCGGTACATTGAGCCGGTGCGAGGAGCTGATTGAGAAGACAAGTTGTGGGAATCTCCTGCGCGCGAAAGTGGCTGGCTTCGATGATTGTGGGCAGCGTGGATCATTTGAATGCCCCGCGCTATGCACTGTCAATCGCCTCTCTCATCGGCCATTTGGCTCTTGATTCGAAGCGATTCTTGCAGCTCCTTTTGCCGGTGCCCTTCACGTCAGCTATCATTTGTTGCGATGAAGACAAACGAGAAAGAAGGGGCCATACTATCACCGAACCCGATGCCAAACGGCTTGGAGGTTGATCCGTCGGCGGAACGGACCTCGCCAAGGCGGCCCTCGAATTACGACAAGCAACCCGCCATTCGCGTTTCCAAAGACAGCGCCGCGTGCCGTTCAGGCTGGGCCGCTATCGCACAGGAGTTGAAAGACCGCCTAGACCGAGGCAGGCCCGCGGTGGTTGTGGCAGAGTGCTATCCGGGAGTCGACACAGAGGAAGTTCGAGTCGGGCTGGAGACTGCGGCATCCGCTGGAGTGACGCCGGTCTTTGCCGAACTCGCCCTCAAATCCCCAATGGAGTTGACGGAGCTCCTGGCACCGCTTCTCGGCGACGATCCGGTATTTGGCTGGGCGACCCCTGTGGACTTGAATTCGTTCTTTGATAACGACAGGGTCAAGAAATTACGTGCGGAGATAGCGAACTCCTGCGGCGTTGTCCTGGTCTATGGAACCGGTGCGGCGTATGTTGCACAACGGTGGGACTTGCTTGTCTACTGCGATGTGACCAGATGGGAAATTCAGCAGCGCCAGCGCGCACATCGCACCGGAAACATCGGTGCAGGCAACGAGTCGGCGTCTGCGGCGGAGCTATATAAGCGGGCCTTCTTTGTGGACTGGCGTGCCGCGGACGCTGAAAAGCATCGCCTGCATAAATCGATCGATTTCTATATCGACACAAATCTGGACCAGCGCCCAGGGATGATCCCAGGCAGCCTCTATCGGGAATCCTTGGCCAAGGCGGTGCGGCGTCCCTTTCGTGTGGTGCCTTTCTTCGATCCCGGCCCGTGGGGCGGAGAGTGGATGCGCCGGCACTTTGACCTGCCCCAGGGGCCGCCTAACTTCGCGTGGTGTTTCGATTGCGTGCCGGAAGAGAACAGTGTGCGCTTCACCTTTGGCGATCAAGCGATAGAGGTGCCGGCGCTCGCATTAGTGCACGAACATCCTCAGGAGTTACTCGGAACTGAAATTGTTCGTCGGTTCGGCGCCGAATTTCCCATCCGCTTTGACTTTCTCGATACTGTAGGTGGTGGTAACTTATCGCTTCAGGTTCATCCCCTAAAGAGTTACATCGCGGAGCACTTTGGGATGCCGTACACACAGGATGAGAGTTACTATCTGCTGGATGCGGAACCGGACGCGGTAGTGTATCTGGGATTGAGGCCCGGAACTGATGCCGCGAAGATGGCCGGTGATCTTGAAGCGGCACAGGCGGATGGGCCGCCGTTCCCTGCCGAGCAGTATGTAAACGCGTGGCCGGCAAAAAAACACGACCATTTCTCCATTCCGGCGGGAACCATTCACTGCTCGGGGAAGAACAGCATGGTGCTTGAGATAAGCGCCACGCCCTATATCTTCACCTTCAAGTTATGGGACTGGGCGCGCCTCGGCATGAACGGTTTGCCGCGGCCCATTCATCTCAAACACGGGCTTGCTAACATCCAGTGGAACCGCGACCGCGAATGGGTCGCCAGTAACCTGGTAAGTCCAGTGCGCGAGATAGCGCGCGGCGAAGGTTGGCGCGAAGAGGCAACCGGGCTGCACGAGCTTGAGTTTCTTGAGACGCGCCGTCACTGGTTCACCGCCCCCGTGGAGCACGATACCGGGGGCGCGCTGAACGTACTCAATCTGGTCGAGGGCGATGAGGCCGTAGTCGAGAGCCCGGAGGGTGCATTCGAGCCCTTTGTGGTCCATTATGCTGAGACGTTCATTGTGCCTGCGTGCGTGGGCAGGTACAGAATTTCGCCAACAAGCAAAGTGGACAAGCCATTGGCGACCATCAAGGCATTTGTACGAAGTGAGGGATAGACACCCAGGCAAAAGGGAATAGTCCGCGGGCAACCTATTCGACGAGGAGTATGGCGATGAAATCACAACGGGCAATATTTTGGTGGATGTGTTGCTGCATGGCGTTCTGCTCGCTTACGGCGAGTGGCCAAGCCGCACATCGAGTAACACTGTCGCTCGACGGCACGTGGGATGTGGAGGACAGTGTGGCTGCCGATGCCTTGCCGGCGGCCTATCGTCACACCGTGCCTGTGCCGGGGCTCACGCATTCAGCCGCACCCGCGTTCGCCGATGTGGATCAGTACCAGACACGGCAACTTCTCTCGAATCTGGTCCGGCAGGGCAGGTACAGTCAGGCGGATTACGACAAGCTCGGCGACGCGCGCGGCATTTCGCATCAGCAGCGAAACTACTTTTGGTATCGCAAAATATTCGACGCTCCCGCTCAGTCTGCGGTAGCCCTGCTCAAAGTGAACAAGGCGCAATTCGGAACCGTGGTCTATTTAAACGGCATTCGCATCGGCGAACACGATCCGTGTTTTACCGCTGCCTATTTTGACGTGACCCGCTTCATCCGCTGGAGCGCGAAAAATGAACTGGTCATACGGATCGGAGCGCATCCGGGCGTGCTGCCCGCTAATGTATGGCATGGAACAGATTTTGAAAAAAACCGCTGGACTCCGGGGATCTATGACGATGTGAGCCTGATGGCGATGAATAATCCGGTCATCTCTACTGTACAGGTGGCGCCGCAGTTAGCCGCATCCAGCATCCTTGTGCAGACCGTGCTTCATAACTACTCGGACCACATTGCAACAACAACAGTTGCGCAGCAGGCCTTCGAGCGGAAGTCCAATGCGCCAGCTTCTGAAAGAGTTGAAGAGCAGGTGGACGTGCCCGCGGGCGGCGACAGGACCGTAACGCAAACGGTTGTGATTCCCAAAGCGCACCTGTGGACTCCTGAAGATCCGTTTCTCTATCAGGTGGTTACCGGAACCGCCGGTGACGATGCCACCACGCGCTTCGGGATGCGCGAGTTCCGCTTTGACACGGCGACACAGCGCGCTTATCTGAATGGGCGGCCCTATTTCCTGCGCGGATCGAATATCACTTTGCATCGCTTCTTCGAGGATCCCGACAGCGGAACGCTGCCATGGGATGAGGCCTGGCTTCATCGCCTGCTGGTCGATATTCCCAAGCAGATGCACTGGAACGCATTTCGCTTCTGCATCGGCCCGGTCCCCGATCGCTGGTTGGAAATCGCTGATGAAAATGGCCTGTTGATTCAGTACGAATACATGGTATGGACTGGACATCCAAGCTGGGCTGGCGGCTTCCGCGCTGTCTACGACACAAAGGAAATGATCGGCGAGTACAGCGAGTGGATGCGCGATAACTGGAATCATCCCAGCGTAGCCATCTGGGATGCAACCAATGAGAGCTGGCTGCCGGAGTTCACCAATACCATTATTCCCGCAGTGCGATCGCTGGACTTATCAAATCGCCCGTGGGAGAACAGCTATAACTCGCCTGCGGGCGCAGACGATCCGGTCGAAGATCATCAGTATCTGTTTTATGGATTGGCGATGGAAGATGCGCAGGGCGGGCATCATCCATTTCAGGTCGCCGATCTAGAGTCGATGCTGGGGCCATTACCGAGCGGATCTACAAGCAAGAACGGGCATGCGACGATTCTGAACGAGTATGGCTGGCTATGGCTGAACCGCGACGGCACGCCAACCCTGCTGACTGATAAGCTGTATTCGCGCCTCCTAGGCGACCGGAACACGACCGAAAATCGTTTTGCGTTGCAGGCTTATCTGCTGGGCGGCGAGACGGAGTTCTGGCGGGCCTACCGGCGCTATGCGGGCGTGCTGCACTTTGTCTATTTGAGTGCCAGCGATCCCAAGGCATTTACCTCGGATCACTTTATCGATCTGAAGAACCTGCAGCTCGAGCCGCATTTCGAGAAGGCGATGGAGCAGGCTTTCAATCCGCTCGGTGTGTACTTGAACTTCTGGCAAGCGGCTCTGAATGCAGGTGCGATGCAAGACTACACTATTGCCATGGTCAACGATCAGGACCGGCCTCGCTCTGGCAAGCTGCGGCTTGTGTTTACAGACGCTGCGGGCAAGCAATTAGCTGCGGAGGAGAGGCCGTTCATGCTCGCGCCGCTTGGCGCTCAGTCATACACCGTAACGCTCAAGACGCCAAAAGCTGTAGGCTCATACTCCTTGCAGGCGATAGCCGAAGCTGACGACGAGAGCGCACATCCAACAATCTCACACCGTGATGTTATGGTGCGTGATCCCGTTGTAAATCATTGATGCAACAATACTGCTGCCGCGACCGAGCAAGATAGTCGGCTATCTGAATTCAACCATCAAAATGAACGGGAAAAGTCCGTTCGAGGAGTGGAGAGAGAGAATGCGAATGAAGTTGAGTGCGGTGTTCTTATTGTTGTGCGGCCTTATCCTGGCTCAGCCGGTTTCCGGGCAAGATTTAACAGGACGTTGGGCAGCTGTCAATAACATCAAACTGGATAGCGGTGAGTTTCAAACATGGATTCTTCAGGTAACTCAAACGGGCAGTGAGCTGAAAGGAAAAATAGTAGCGATGGGATTCGCTACGGACGTTAAAGGAACTCTCACAGGAAACCACTTCGAGATCTCCGGATGGGAAGACAAGAAGCCCTTCGTGGTAGGCGACTTTGCCAATGGCGAATTGCGCGGAACACAATGGGGCAGTGCGTTTGTGGCAAAGCCGATCACAGCCGCTGATGAGATTCCAAAGCTCGAGTACATTGAGCCGCCCGCCCTCCATAAGGTTCCGTACAACGGACTCGCCAAGACGCCGCCGATGGGCTGGAACAGTTGGAATCTGTTTCAGAACAAGGTCGATGACCAGACTGTTCGCACCATGGCAGACGCCATGATCTCCAGCGGAATGCGCGACGCGGGCTATATCTATGTCAACATCGATGACACGTGGGAAGGTGTGCGCGACGCTCAGGGAAATCTTCCGGCAAACCACAAGTTCCCAGACATGAAGGCGCTTGCGGACTATGTCCACTCCAAAGGCCTAAAGCTGGGAATCTACTCTTCTCCTGGGCCGAGAACCTGCGGGAGTTATCAAGCGAGTTATGGGCATGAAGCGCAGGATGCAAATATGTTTGCCGCCTGGGGTATCGACTATCTCAAGTACGACTGGTGCAGCGCGGGAAATATCTACACGAACGACGTGCTCCACCCCATCTATCAGAAAATGGGAGATGCCCTTCAGGCTACCGGCAGGCCCATTGTGTTCAGTTTGTGCGAGTACGGAATGGGCGGCGTAGAAAAGTGGGGCTCTGAAGTCGGCGGCAACCTTTGGCGCACCACTGGCGACATCAGCGACGAGTGGGCAAGCATGATCGGCAATGTCGAGAAGCAGGTGCCCACCGCGCCCTATGCCGGCCCCGGGCATTGGAATGATCCGGACATGCTTGAGATTGGCAACGGCCACATGAGCGACGACGAATATCGCACTCATATGAGTCTCTGGGCGCTTGTAGCCGCGCCGTTGCTGGCCGGCAACGACATTCGCACCATGTCGGACACAACCAAGTCGATCCTCCTGAACAGGGAAGTGATCGCCATCGATCAGGACCCGCTCGGCAAGCAGGCTTCACCGGTAAAAAATGGCGATTTTGAGACATGGGTCAAGCCGCTCGCGGACGGAAGCGTGGCAGTGGGTGTCGTCAATCTCGGCTCGGCAGCGGGTCCGGCTACCATCACCGCTCGCAATCTGAAACTACCTGGCGCGGTAAAGTTGGCGCGCGATTTGTGGGCGCATAAGGACGTGAATTTTAAAGGTGGCGCGTTCACAGCCACGGTGCCTTCCCACGGAGTTCTCCTGCTCAGGGTAAGCTCCAGGTAAAGCGAATCGGCGGCGCTGGCAGCAGCCGGCGCCGCCCCACGTTTCAGTCTCGGCCGTGCTTCCACAGCCTCCCAGGCTCCGGCCCTGTAAAATCAAGCTAAAACCCGCCTCACTCCGGCTTTGGAGGCCCCTTGCTTTACTGGCTGCTGTACGAAAAGCTGTTTCCGTTTTTTCACCCGTTCCGGATTTTCCGCTACCTCACGTTTCGCACCGCCTTCGCCTCGGGCACCGCGCTGCTCATTGCTCTGCTCATTGGCCCCTACGTGATCCAAAAGCTGCGCGAGTTCCAGATCGGCCAGTTCGTACGCGAAGACGGCCCGCAGTCGCACCTGAAAAAGACAGGCACCCCCACCATGGGCGGCGTCTTGATCTGCATTGCCATTCTGCTTCCCACGGTCTTGTGGTCCGATCCGGCCAATCCGTTTGTCTGGATTACGGTTTTTTCCACCTTGGCGTTTGGAGCCATCGGTTTTGCAGACGACTACATCAAAGTCGTTCAGCGGCGCAGCCTCGGCCTTACAGCGCGCGCCAAACTGATGTGGCAGGGGCTGGCCGGGGCGCTCGTCGCAATATTTCTCGTTGTACTCGAACAGTTCAAAATGTTCTCCACGCGGCTGTCCGTGCCATTCGTCAAAAGCTGGCACCCTGACCTGCTGTGGCACTGGTGGCCCAGCACAGTTCCTCACCTTGGGTTCCTCGCATTTCTGCCGTTCATCGCTTTTGTCGTATTTGTGCTGATGGGCTCATCCAACGCCGTCAATCTGACCGATGGACTCGACGGCCTGGCCATAGGCTGCACCATCATCGCCGCCGCCGCGCTGGCGGTCCTTACCTATGTCAGCGGCCACGTAGTCTTTGCTGACTATCTTGAACTCCAGCGCATGCCCATGGTGGGCGAGCTCACCGTCTTTTGCGGTTCCATGGTCGGCGCTTCTATCGGTTTTCTCTGGTACAACGCCCATCCA